>Ga0315288_10000705_pt1 | contig 42273 bp, 29 predicted proteins | sample YL17G11_20_MG_FD_203454 | JGI IMG/M metagenome (GOLD analysis project Ga0315288, IMG submission 203454) | Sediment microbial communities from Yellowstone Lake, YNP, Wyoming, USA - YL17G11_20 | ecosystem: Environmental > Aquatic > Freshwater > Lake > Sediment | place: USA: Wyoming | collected...
TCAGCCACTCATACAGCGACCACTCGAGGCTGTTCGGATGCACCTTCGCATCGTCCTCGATCCAGTCGAACATCGCATTTGTCAGCCCGGCCTGGCCCAGAACATCCTGGGCGGCGTAGTCTTGTTCCCCTCGCTCCAGGCTCCCGTCCGCCCGCGTCCGCTCCCATCCGTACATCCACCAGTGGCGGATGCCCTTGGTGCCGTAGATCGCGATGCGCTTGTGGGCCCAATCCGGCCCTTCGACGAACTGCGGCGATCCCGGGCCGGTCTGCAGGCTTGCGCGTGTGCCGTTCTCGAACGTGAGCAGCATCTGCGCGGCCTTCGGGCCCGGGTGGAAGCTGTTGATGTCATCATATCCCGAGGCGACGCCGAACACCGTCTTGCACCGAGCGTACCCGTTGAAGGCGAGGAGCAGGTTGAGGATATGCGTGCCCTGCCCCGCCATGGGGTAGACGGCAGAGGCGTCGATGTGCCGGACTTCCCCGATCGCGCCTGAGCGGATGTCGTCCAGATACTCCAGTACCCGCGGATGGAACCGGAGCTGGTGGTTCGTGGCGAACCTCGTTCGTGATCGCGCCGCGAGTGCCTTCAGCTCCGCGTAGTCGTCGCCGCCGATACAGATGGGCTTCTCCACGATGACGCCGGGAACGCCGGCGTCGGCGAGGTGGGTCATCAGCCCCACACGGAGGGTCGGCTGCGTGACCATGTGCACGACGTCGGGCTTCTCCCTATCGAGCATCTCGTCGAGGTTGGTGTAGCGCCCGGGGATGCCGTACCGGTCCGCGAAGGCGGCCAGGCGGCCTTCGTCGAGGTCACAGGCGGCGACGGGCTCGCCCCGCGTGATATGCGCGTATGCCTCCGCGTGTCCGGTGGCCCGAGGACCACACCCAAGAAACGCGCAACGGAAACCCATCCCAGCTCACACCCGTCCCTGATCGCGCTCGTTGTACACACTGACCCGCCGGCGTGGATTCCGCGTCCGTTAGTGGAATCCTCCGCCATGTGGCGCCGCGACGGGTGCGGGGGAAGGAGGCCACTGTCACGCGGGCGAACTGACGGGGCGGCATTGCCCAAGAAGTCCACCGGGGTAGTTGTGTGCGGCACTTGCTCGTCGCCATCATTGCGGCTCTCTGCGCCCTGATCGTGCCGTCGTCGGCGGCACTGATTGACGGGTTCAACCACGACGAGTACCACTGGACGGTCCTCGAGACGGAGCACTTTCGCATCATCCACCACCAGGGCCTCGAAGAGGCCGCGCGTGTCGCAGCGGAGCATGCGGAGACCGTCTACCCGAAGGTGACCGCGGCGCTCGACGTCACGCCGGGCGAACGCACGGATGTCATTCTCGGTGACTACACCTCGGTCGGGATCTTCGCCGGTAGCGCGTTCCCTCTTCGGCACATGATCTACCTCTACGGCGTCACCATCTACGGCGGGCGCGGCGACCGCGACGAGGTGCTCCGCTCCGTTCTGACGCACGAGTTCACTCATGTATGTCAGTACTGGAAGTTCCGACGCGGCGGCTCGCTCGGCTCGATCACGGAGATCCTCAACGAGTCCCTCACGCCGGGGTGGTTCATCGAGGGCACGGCCGAGGCCGTCGCGGAGCTGGTTGAGGAGGGCGAGAGCTCGCTCGACTACCACGGGAACTCCCTCCTCCGCTGCGCGGTGCTCGAGGGAGATCTCACCAGTCTGGCCGGGATGGACACGAAGGACTGGGACGACATCACGGACATCTCACTGACCTATCGGGTCGGCCAGTCGTTGTCGGCCTACATCGCCCGCAAGTGGGGCCCCGATGCATGGGGGCGGCTCATGCGGGAGCACTCGAAGTTCCCCTTCTTCGATGACGCGTGCCACGACATCCTCGGTCTGCACGAGAAGGACCTGTACAAGCAGTGGCTCGCGGAGACCCGCCAGTACTACCGCGACTTGGTGGCCGGGCGGAGCGATGTCCGGGCGTATACGGCGGCGACGCCCGCCGCTATCCAGCAGGCCCTGGCATCGGCGTGGTCGCCCGACGGCAAGCGGATCGCGGTCATGGGCTACAAGGATATCGAGGAGTACCAGCCCGGCCTGTACCTGGCTCGGCCGGATGGGTCCGACACGTACAACATCGCGTTCGAGCTCGACCAACTGCGTTCCACCCGTTTTTCCTGGTCCCCCGACGGCCGCTACCTGGTCTACTCCGGCTACTTCTCGCGTAGCAACGGCCGGGTCATCACCGGGCTGTTCGTCCACGACGTGGAAACCGGCAAGCGGCGCCTCATCACTGAAGGGCAGGTCGCGATGGACCCGGCCTGGTCGCCGCTGGGGGACCGTATCGCGTTCGTGCTCATCCGCGAGTCCGGCCTGCGACACGACCTCGCGTCGATCCGCCCCGACGGCACGGACCTGCGCATACTCACGGATGGGGACAACATGCCGGCGGCGGCATACGCGCCTGCATGGTCGCCGGACGGCACGCGCATCGTGTGCGAGGTCAACGATGACAAGGGCGGCAACCTGGCTATCCTGAACGCCGATGGATCCGGATACGAGATGCTGACCGACGATGCGGATACGAACCGCTCGCCGGCCTGGAGCCCTGACGGCAGTCGGATCGCGTTCCTCTGCGCCCGCGCGACGTTGACGGACCTGTGGACGGTGGATCTCCAGACGCGGGAGTTCTCCCGGCTCACGGATGAGGCCGTGGCGCAAGTCAGTTGGCCGAACTGGACGCCGGACAGCCAGGGCCTCTCGTTCGCCCTGGTCCGGGCGCAGACGGGCATGGTGCGAACCGTGCCGGTCTCCCATGTCATCGAGACGCTCACGGCCGCGCAGAAGCAGACGGCGCCGCCGAAGGAGGAGGGCGCCGCGGAGCATCCCCCCGCCGGCACGGGCATCGAGGGTGTGTCCGGAGCCGCCAATCCGCCCGCGACGGCGCCCGAGGCCACGGCCCAGCCAGAGGAGGAGCCGAAGCCCTACGACGCGTCCACCTGGAGAACCTACCCCTACGACAGCACGGACCGCTATGGGACCTGGATCGTGGCGCCCAACTCGGTGGATGATGGCATGGGCACTACCGTCGGGGCCACATACCGCGGCGCGGACCCCCTGAACCAGCAGAACGTCCGCGTCGCGACATCCTATGGCCTGGTGAGCCGTCGGCCGAACCTGGACATCACCTACACGAACGCGAAGAACCGCGCGACCTGGCAGGCCTACGTTTTCGACCACGCGCCCTCGTCGTTCGCATCAGCCGTGGCTGCGGGCGCGAACCGCCTGGCGCCCCGCGGTCGGGGTTTCGACGTGCGGGCATCCTACCTGCGCGCTGTGGGCAGCTCGACGTACCGGCGGGAGGTGTTCGAGCTAGGGGCCCACGTGGAGAATGCGTCGGCATTCCGCATCGGGGGGGTTACCCCGGACTTCCCTCTGTCGGGCTGGCTCTCGTACATCGAGGGGCGGTGGGTCCGGACCAAGCACATGCCGAGCCGGGGCGACTGGACTTGGGCCATCGTCGGTCGCCAGTCGATACCGGGTGTGAGCCAGTACCCCCTGCAAGAGGTCTCGGGCCTGGCGGAGTGGGACTACTCCTCATCGGCGGGGCGGCAGATGCTGATGGTGCGGCTCGAGGCCGGCACGGCCCGTACGTCGAGCTGGTTCGCGCAGTCCATCACCGGGGCGTTCATCCGTCCCACGCTCTCCTATCGGTTCCGCCTGGCGAACGACGCTCTCCCGGGACTGTGGCCGTTTCTCTACCTGGATCGGGTCGATGGGGTGGTGACCTACCAGTACAACCACAACTACGGCATCCCGCTTTACCGCGATGACGGCCATGCCCTATCATTCGAAGTCGAGAACACGGGCTACTTTCTGCAGGCGATCCCATACCGGTTCCGGGCCGGCGTCCTGCTCGACTCGCGCACGGCGCCCTTCCGCCCACAGCCCTACTGGCGGTTCGAGCTGAACGTGGCGAGCTTCTAACAAGAGGATGGTGGCCGGATGCTGACGCTCAGATGGGCCCTCGCACTCGCCCTCTGCCTCGCCGTTGTGCCGTGCTCCGCTCAGCTCATCGACGGGTTCAACCACGACGAGTACCACTGGACCGTCGTCGAGACCGAGCACTTCCGTATCATCCACCACCAGGGGCTCGAACACGCTGCGGAAGTGGCAGCGGAGGAGGCCGAGGCGGTGTACCCCAAGATCGTCGCGGCGATGGGCGAGCCGGACGAGCGCATCGACGTGATCCTCAGCACCCACACCTCCGTCGGGATCTTCGGTGGCTATACGTTCCCGCTCAGCCATCGCGTGTTCCTGGCCGGCCTGGCGATCTACGGAGCCCGCGGGCCGCGGGATGACCTCCTACGGAGCATCCTCGCCCACGAGCTCGTCCACGCCGTGGCGCACTGGCCGTGCCGCCGAGGTGACATCGGCACGGGCTGGGAGCATACGAACTGGCGTACGCTGCCCAACTGGTTCGTCGAGGGCGCTGCCGAGCATGTCAGCCGCGATGAGCCCGACGCCCTCGGGGGAGACATGGTTCGCTGCGCCATTCTCGACGGGGAGATGACCTCCCTGGCCGCCATGTCCGCGCGTGACTGGGATGACATCGACGACATCTCCCTCACCTACCGCGCCGGGCAGGGCATGGTGGCTTACCTGGTCCGCGAGTACGGCAAGGGCGACAACGCCATCCTGGGGAGGCTCGAGGAGAAACACTCCCACTTCCCCGTCTTCGACCGCGCCCTCGAACACACCGTTGGGATCGGTGAGGAGGAGCTGTTCCACGGGTGGCTCGCGGAAGCCAGAGACTACTACCAGAAGGACGCGGCGACGCGCCATGACTCGCGGGAGTACTCCGCCCGATTCCCCGTTCCGATCGAGCAGGTATTCGGCGCGCGCTGGTCACCGGACGGGAAGCGGATCGCCGTTCTCGGCTACAAGGACTGCCAGGAATATGAGGCGCAGCTCTTCATCGGCAAGACTGATATGTCCGACTACTACTCCCTCGCTCTCGAACTGGACGAGCTGAGATCGTCGCAGTTCTCGTGGTCGCCGGACGGCCGCTATCTGGTCTACTCCGGCCATCACCGGAAGAGCGCCGGCCGTGTGATCAGTGGCATCTACGTGCACGACATCGACACGGGTGAGCGCCGGCTCATCACTGAGGATCGGGTTGCCATGGACCCCGCCTGGTCCCCGGACGGGCAATGGATCGCCTTCGTCTCGATCAGCGACAACGGCGACGAGCACCACCTCGCGGTGATGCGGCCGGATGGGACCGACATCCGTGTGCTCACGGGGCAGCCGGGCATGCCCGAGGCCGCCGGCTACGCGCCCGTGTGGTCGCCGGACGGCAAGCGCATTGCCTGCGAGGTGCTGGTCGACGGCGACCCCAACATCGCCCTCGTGAACGAGGACGGGTCCGGCTATGAGATGCTGACCAACGACACGGACGTCAATGTCTCGCCCTCCTGGTTCAGCGCCGGACCGGATCACCCGGGCCGGATCGCGTTCCTCAGTGGGCGCAGCGATCGGTTCGACGTGTGGAGCGTCGACCTCGCGACGCGCACGTTCTTGAAGCATACGGACGAGGGAATCGCCATGGTCGGCAATCCGACGTGGACGCTGGACGGCGCGGGGATCACCTACGCCCTGACGCGCATTCGCGGCGGGACCGTGCAGACGGTGCCGTACAAGCATGTCGTGGCGACCCTCAGTGCCGAGGCGAAAGCAACGCCCGCCGATGGCCGCCCGGGCGAGCTGCGTCGTGGCGGGTATGTGGAGGGCCAAAGCTCCGCCAGGGAGACAGAGGCCCCGTTGGAGCCGGCGAAGAGCGTCATCCTGCGGCGGTACCCATACAGCAGCACGGACCGTTTCAAGACCACGATGCTTCGGCCCAACTTCACTGCCAACACCGCGGGCTTCGTCGGAGGCCTAACCTGGCGGGGGTCGGACCCGCTGAACAAGAACACGGTGGCCGTACAGACGGGCTACAACCAGTGGCTGCGCCAGCCGACGGTTGAGGCCGTGTATGCGAACAACCAGAACCGGGTGAGCTGGCAGGCATCGGCCTTCTCCCGGACGCCGGAGGCTGTCCGACGCGGCGGGCTCAGAATGCTCGGCCAGGGGCTGGGCGCCGACGTGCGCGCTCGCTACATCCGGGCGGTCGGTAGCTCTTCGTACCGACGAGACGTGGTGGAGACGGGGGTCCACACGGAGCGCGCGCGGCTGTTCGGCAACGCGCCTTCCGCCTACGTGAGGCAAGGGATGCTGACGTTCGCCGAGGCGCAGTGGACACGCACGAAGGACATGCCGGGCCGCGGGGACTGGCTCTTCCAGGCCACCGCAAGGCAGTCGATTCCCGGTCTCAGCGCCTACCCGCTGCAGGAGTTCCGTGGGCTCGCGCAGTGGAACTACGAGTCTTCGGCCGGTCGCCAGCGCCTCACGGTGCAGCTCGAGGGACGCGTGGGCCGCGCGTCCAGTTGGGCCGGGCAGCCCATCACGGGCGCTTCCATCGAGCCCACGGTCTCCTACACGTTCCGGATCGCGGATGACGCGCTGCCGGGCCTCTGGCCCTGCCTGTACCTTGACCGGATCGAGGGCCGTGTCGTCTACACCTACACGCGCAACTTCGGCACCCCGCTCTACCAGGCCGACGGCCACGGCCTCGGCGCCGAGATCGAGAACCGTGGGTTCATTACGAAGATCCTGCCTTACCGTCTGGTCGTCGGCGCCGAGATCGACACCCGCGCGCCCACGTTGGCCCCACGCCCCTATGTCCTCTTCGACCTCAACCTGGCGCAGTTCTGAGCGGTCATCGGGGCTCATCCCACACGAAGAAGGCGCCCCCGCGTCAGTATGTACTCGGCGAACCGACTGCCATCCTCGAGGTCCAGCAGGTCAACGCTGATGCCCTTCAGTCCAAGCAGCAGCTTCCCGACAGCGCGGTAGAACAGACGCGGCGGGAGGCCGCGGACGGCGAGGTCGAGGTCCGATCTCTCCGTCCACCGTCCAGTGACCGCGGAGCCGAAGACGTACACCTCGGTGGCTCCCAGGTCCCTGAGGATCGCGACGGCCTCATCGACCTTCGGGGCTACCCCCGGCGCCAGCGTGAGGGTGCCATTCATGCCGACGGGCCTCCAGGGTCTCCTGACCCGGACCTCGCATGGTGTCCGGGCTTGCACTATCTTCTCCCAGGGTACACCGGTTCCCCTCCTGCCGGGAGGGACGACTCAACGGCGTCCCAGGTCGATCCGCCCGGCGTACACGCCGAGGGACTCCGCGGGGTCGTCGGCCAACCCATAGAGGTGTTCATGCTTGGTGCTCACCAGGATCACCCTATCCCCCATCCGGGCCATGGCGGGAGAGGAGTTGTACTTCGCATCGCCGACATAGGCCGTGGACGCCTCGGGGCCGCTGAGTGGGTCCACGAGAGCCAGCTCGATGTCGTGGAACATGTACTCGCCCCATTCCGACGCCGGGTAGCTCGAACCGCACTTCCAAGCGACCAGCAAGCGCCCGTAGAGGTCCACGGCCTTGGCATAGCGGTTGCGTCCGGTCGCGCTGATGGTGCAGGGCGTGGCGAACCTTCGGCCATCGAACAGACACACGTACAGCGGCTCATCGATCTCCGCTCCGGCCGTCGCCGAGCGATAGGCCTGTGCCATGTCGGAGAACAGCACGACGATCGACCCACGCCACGATGCCAGGAAGGGCGCGTAGGGCTGCCTGGATGGGGCGTCGGTGAGCACGTACTCGCTGGGCTCGGCCGCCATCGTCCGAGGGTCGAACCGCCGGAGCACGATCTCGCTCCCGGGCACGTCGTCGGCAACCTTGGTGTCGGTGTAGCCGACCCAGAGCTGTCCATCGGCGGCGGCGATGCCGCCGTTCCACGAGGCCCCGCCGAGACGTGTGGACTCGATCACCGCGGGACCGCGCACCTCTTGGGATGTCAGGTTCACCTCCACGATGCACTGCCGGGCGCTGGTGATGAACGGCTCATGGTCACGCTTGAAGCTGATGTAGAGCCGGTCGCCGAGAAGGCAGGTCTGCAGCTCGCTCTGGACCGCGAGACCATTCTGACTGGGGTATGCCGGGACGACCTCCCGCGTGGACAGGACCTCCAGTCGCGGTGACAGCTCGGCCAGGATGATCGCGCCGTGGGATGAGTACGCGAGGAGAAGCTTATCCCCGAATGCCTCGATGCAGGGGAAGGCTGCATCCTCGATGGCCAGACGAATGGGCTCGCGGAGAGTCATCCCTTCCCATTCTCGCGGCGCCAGGCGCTGGGTCTGCGCCGAGATGGGGGGCGTCGCGGCCTCGACCCGCCCGGCGGGACTCACCAGCTCTGCCCGGAAATCGTAGACGGTCTCGGGGCGCAGGCCGATGGCGTTGTGCTGCCGCTCATGGATCACGGGGGGCAGAGGGACCCAGTCCGCCGCCCCCTCCGCGCGCATCTGCACCCGCCAGTAGTAGCTGCCCTCGAAGCTCGGGTCATTCAGGCGGTTGAGGTCGAGCCGGTCGGATTCGGCGAGAGAGGCACTGTCCACGCGCAACGTGCCCTCACCCTTCAGCTCGATGCGGACTCGCCACTCGTCGGCCCGCGCCGCGAGGAACTCGCCGTTCTCTCTTCGCCAGCTCCGACCGGGCGACAGACTGAGCGACAACGCATCGCTCCAGCCGGCCTCACCCGTTGCGCGCCGTTGCACGCGCAGCAGTCCGGACCCAACGTTACCGATGGACCCTCGGCAGTAGGCCGAGACGGAGTAGGCCTCGCCTGGGTTCAGCGGCGGCACGATGCGCTGCTCCAAGGCGACCCGCGCGTCGCCCACGAGCCCCTTGCCCGAGAGGAGCGCATGGTGCTTGCCGTCCTGGGAGTCGCCCTGCACGAACCGGGCCCCATGTGCCTCGTCTGTGGCTTCCACGCGCCATGCGGGCGACATCCGTACGAGCTGCGCCGTGTGCTCGTCGACTCCCAAGCGGACGCTCGTCGCGGTCGTCGTTGTGGCCGTCAGCTCGATTCTCGGCGAGTCCTGAGGCGGGCTCTGAGCGGACGCGAGCGTTGTGGCGATGGCCAGGCAGACAGCGCCATGGCAAGGCGAGCCCGCATGGAAGCGTGCGCGCTCCCACCAGTGCAGGCGGCGGTGATCAACCTGGCCCGGGCAGTGCATGAGGGGCCCTCTCCCCAGCCCTCCCCCGTTCAGACCCGGGAGGGGATCTCAGGAGTATACGCTCGGCCCCCACACCCGCATTCAGCCGGGCGGGAGACGGGCTTACTCCGGCACGGCACGGAACTCCAGCTCGTCGACGTAGACGCTCGTGCCCACCTCACCCGGGCTCACGAAGCCCAGCCAGTGCACCGCGTGGAACGCCGTTCCGGTCCATGGGATGTCCTGAGCGACGAGCTCCGTGCCGCCTCTCGGCGTCAGCCGCACGGAGTAGACGGCTGGCGCGCCATCGCCCAGGATGCACTCGACTTCAAGATGGGCCCACGTGTCCGACGGGATGGCGCCCAGGGCGCGGCCGGATGCCGTCACCGTGCCACTGGGGCCCAGCATCAGGCTAGGGCCGATGCAGTCCGGGTAGGGAGTGCTATCGCGCAGCTCGATGAGCACCTGCGCGTCCGCCCGCAGTAGGATGTCGAGGTCCAGCCGCACGCGGCCCTCAGTGAGGTGCGGCTGGTAGAAGACATGCGGCTGATAGGATGGGTCGATCCCGGGTGCGTCCGTGATCCGCAGGCAGCGTTGCCCGGCCGAGGCCGTCTCATCGGTGACGCGGATCGATGCCCCGCCCAGCTCGCCCACGACCATCGCCCTGCGCGGCGCGGCCAAGGGGAGTGTCGTCTCGAAGCCGTCGTCGATCGGTTCGGGCGCTTCGAACGTCTGGGGCGCCGGGAGCACCGTGGGCGCGTGCGCGCGCTCCTGTGCTGTGCGCACCCACGCATCGTCGCCGTAGAGCCCGACCCCACTGATGTCGATCGGCTCGAACCCCAGCTCCAGCGCTGGCGAACCGGGCTTCAGGCGGAAGTCGTAGCTCGCGGGGTCCACGAACTGCGGGTCCGCGGCCACCGAGTGCGCGTCGAGCCCAAGCTTCTGCCACTCGTCGAAGGGCATGTCGAAGAACCGGGCCCCGCCTCGCGCGTCGCAGTAGAGATTGCGATCCCACTCGCCCAACGAGGGCCCAGCCTGAACACGGGCCCGCAGATGGCCCTCAACGAATGGGACAAGCATTTGGCCCTGCGTGAGGTACACGATGTTCCGGCGAACGACGTTTGGGTCTTCAGGCCAAGTGGGCCACAGGGCCTGCCAGGCGGAGTAGGCGAACACGTTGTTCTCGATGACGTTCCCATGGCCGCCATTGCTGTACATGAGCCCGCCGGTCTGGGTGTTGTAGACCACGTTGTTCAGGACATGGTACCCGCTGGTTGTGGCATCCAGGTACACGCCCCATCCGATCGAGTCGTAGGGCCAGACATCATGCAGCACGTTGTTGCGGATGACGCTGCCCGGCGACTTCCCCAGAGTGTAGATCGCGCCGCCGTCATTGAGCATCCGGCCCATGGCATGATGGATGTGGTTGAACTCGATGGTGTTGTCATGGGTGCGGTTGTCCGCATCGTCCCAGTTCCAGCCGATGGACATGCCGGAGTAGTTCGTGTCGTGGATCTCGTTGTGGGAGACGGTGTTGTGGCTGCTCTGCGCGATCCAGATACCGACAGCCGACGGGTAGACGAGCCCTGTGTCGTAGATGTGATTGTTGTCCACAACGTTGCGGGCCGACTCGTCTCGGTCGAGCTGGGCGGGACTCGCCTCGCCGAGTCGTACCCCGCCAGCGCCCAAGTCGTGGAGCGTGCACTGCGCCACCCGGTTTACCACACACCCGCGACGCAGCCATAGGGCGTGCTCGCCCGCATGGACCACCTCGCACCTCTCGATCACGCAGTCCCGCGCATAGTCGGCCATGACTGCCGCCGGGATGGACACCGCGGCCTGCGGGTCGCTGTAGCCCTTCTCCGGTAGCGACCAGTCCTGGTAGGCCAATGTGAGGCCGGAGAAGGTGACGTTCTCGACGTACAGCCCGAGGTCGCCTTCGCCGCGCAGGGATAGAAGTTGTGTGAGCCGCGGCGCGATCACCTCGGCTGTACCCATGTCTTCGCCGGGCATGGGCCGGTAGCGGACAACGCCTCTGGCCACGTCCAGGCGCCACTCTCCCGGGGCGTCCAGCGCGTCCGGGGCGTTCTCCACGTAGTAGCGCTGCGGGACCCCCCAGCTCTCGAACGGCCACGCCGCCGTGCCGGTGAGGCCGACGATGTTGAGGCGCGTGTCCACTGCGGCAATCCGCAGCCGGGATGTCTCCCAGGAATGGAACACGACCACCTCAACCGCGCCTGGCTCCGGCCACGGCTTGATGTCACCCGGCGTGAATGCGAACGCCGTCGACCCGCGGTCCACCGTCGCGCCGGTCGCCGGGTCGACTCCGGGAGGTACCTTCCCAGCGATCTCGAAGTAGCCCTCGTTCGGCGTCCGTGCCCGGGTGCGACGCTCGCCATTGACGAAGAGCTGCCGAAAGGCCCAGGCAGGGACCACCGATGCCTCGAAGAGCCCCGGCTCGACCTCCCGCCACCCGGTGATACGCTTCCCGCCGCTGAGGATGGGACGCTCGCCTCGATAGGCCTCGTAGGACACAGGCGCGTCGACCGTGCCGGAGTCAAGGGGCGTCAACACGAGCGGTTCGGGTAGCTCGTAGACCCCGCCGCGCAGGACGATCCGGGCCGCTCCGAGCTCGCCGCGGCTACGCATCTCCCGCAGCCGATCACGCGCGGCCGCAGGCGTTCGTAACGGGCCGACTGTGTCGCCTTCGTGCTGTGGCTCTGTGCCTGTCCACGTGTCGTTCCCCTCGGGCGATACGTAGATGGTGACCGCAACGGCCTGCGGCCATGCTGCGGGGCCAAGCCACGTGAGCAGCAGGGGCGTTACAGCGATGGCGAATCTCACGGCCGGCACTCCCTCGCGAGCAGACTTCCGGCGGGCGTCACGCCGCCGGAGGCACCAGTTCCGCGGAACGGTGGCCGCCGCCTCTTGGCCGCTGCGGCCGGGACTTCGGGTCGCCAACCCCTGCCGGCCGCTTTGCCGGGTACGTGCGGTTCGCCAAGACGCATCTGCGGGTGCTACTTGCGGATTCCGCCGTCGGTTGTTACCATACTATTGTCCTTGTCGTATCGTATGGGACGCAGTGTTGCGTGAAGTTGCTGCTGTGTGGTCTGCAGAGGGGACGATCCCGGAGAGGTGGCAGGCGATGTTCGGTGACACTGGCATTCGCGCAAGTCTGATGATCAGGAGTGGGGCGCGGGCAGGGCTGCGGCTTGTGGAGTGTGGGCCCAGCCTGCCGGAACTGAGGTTCGCGTGGTTCTCTGACGAGAGCGATCACTGCAATGTGAGCGGCCCCACGGCGGCCGACGCGATTGCCGCCGCGGAGAAGGTATGGGGCCCTCGAGGCTTCCGCATCGAGGGCGCGATAGGCTAGGACTGCCGTCGAGACAGCGTGTGTGTTCGTGCAGCGCTCGATCTGTAGGTATCTGCAGCCGTTTCACAGGCATCTGTTGACATTGTTGCTCCTTTGTTGTTAGATAGTGGTGACTGGGGTTACATGTTGGGTGTGTTGGGAGTGGTGGGTTGTGGTGATCCGTACCGTTCTTGCCTTGCTTCTTGCGGTCGCGCTAGCCGTACCTGCGGCAGCCAGTGTTACATCGGTGTACGGGACGTGGAGCAAGACGGCCGATGGCTACTACGAGCTGCTGATGGCCGTGCCTCCGTCAGATGGCGGGTCGAGCAGTAGCTCCCTGCCGAGCGCGAACCAGGGGAACGATATCTACGACCTGGACCACACTTACGCCTATGAGTGGGCCCTGACGATTCCGGATGTGCCCGACGGTTACTCCCTCGACTGGGTCAGCGTTCTCGTCGGCAATCTCACCGATTACCGCTACGCGCCAGGCACCGACAAGCTCTTCATCAACCTGCTGGACACCCCCAAGAGCAAGAGGAGTGGCAGCGGGAGCATCGGCACGGCTACCAACTACGTCAACCGGTACTCGGATGGCGGCACCACCGCGAGCAACTACTTCGCCAACTGGCCCGGCGACCACGCGCTGCTCGACACATACGTAGACACCAACGGGTACAGCCCCAATAACCCCGCGACCTGGGACGACTACGAGCTCCGCGTAACCGATGAGACGCAGCTCGGGTGGGTCGCGGACGGGAAGTTCGGCTGGGGCATCGATCCGGATTGCCATTTCTACAACTCCGGTATCACGCTCACAGCACATGCCAGTGCACCCGAGCTGCCCCCTGCCCTGCTTCTCGGCGCCGTTCCCGTGGCCGGTCTCGCCATGCGGAGGTATCGCAAGCGGTAGAGGTCGGTTGCGGCACCGGAGGACTGAAGCCCGCGTGCGAACGCACGCGGGCTTCGTTCATCTGGGCCACAGCTCCGCATGAACGGGCGAGACGAGCTTTCCGTACCGCAGCAGACCATAGACGACGCGACAGAGGTCGCCTCGCGTGATCGTGGCATCCGGCCGGAGGTAGTGTCCCAGGGCCTCGGTAGGGCTGGAAGGGGTGCCGGTGATGATGCCCGCATCGAAAAGCCGGCCGGCCGCCGCGAAGGCGGGATGCTCGCGGCCAATGTCGCGGAACCGCTCCCCTGAGTCGTCGACGAGCGGCGGCAGCTCGCGATCGGCCGCGGCCACAAGCCATCGGAAGGCATCCGAACGGCTGACTGGCTGGTCGCCCCGGAAGCGTCCCCCGGGCGGGAGCAGGCCTAGCTGGACAAGGGCCTCGACGGCGTCGTAGCCCGGGTGGACCTGCGAGACATCCTCGAAGCGGGGATCGGCCGGGCTGAGCTCCGCGGCGCGCCCAGGCGCGACGTCCTGAAGGAGCAGCAGGCTCCACCGAGCCGCTTCCGCGCGCGTTGTGGGGCCGCTCGGCTCGGCCTGAAGGCTCGGGAAGGTGTATCGCGTACCGACAAGTTGCACGGCGCGCTCGTTCAAGTCGCGCGCTAGCACATCGTCGAAGACCGAGACGAGCTGTCCCCGGGCGAGCAGCTTGTCCTGCAGCAGACCGATAGGCACATTCGACGCGCGTACCCGGAGGCCGGCCACGAAGTGCGCCGCCATCCCGGCGGCCTCGCCCATCGCCATGTAGACCGGCTCCATGCGCAGCGTACCATACCCGATGTGCGTCGCGGATACGCAGACGCATACGAGTAGGTTGTCGACGTTCCCCGGAAGCAACACGCGGTAGGGGATCTGGTACGGCTGCGTCCCGCCCCCGAGGTAGAAGAAGCCCTCGTGAGCGTTCGGCCACTGGGGGTCCCACTTGCGCGTCGCGTGGGAGTCCATGGCATAGGCCCCGGTGGCGATGCTGTCCCTGTGCAGGGAGGGACGGGTCGAGGCGGGGGCGGGACGGGCATCGTGCTCGGTGAACACATAGGCCCCCCGCATCCGGCGCGCCTCGCGAACATAGAGCTGGTAAGGAAAGTGCCCGTTGTCCGGGAACTCATCCCTGGCCAGGCCATACTGGCCTGCCTCGTCCCGGATGCCCTTCGGCACGGACGGATCGTGCTGGATGAAGTAGAGCAAGCCGAGGATGTAGTCCCGGTGCTCCGCCGCGATCCGCTCCCGCGTCTCCGGGTCGGCCTCGGGGTAGTCGGCGTTCTGCTCGACGTCATCGCTCGACATCCATGAGAAGGGATGGTTGTTGATGTCGAACTTCGAGTTCGGAAGCGGACCGAAGTCTACGACAAGGTTCACGGCAGGCACGGGCTTCTCGCGGATGCACTGTGCGAGCAGCGCGTACCGCGCGGGGTCGTAGCTCGCCGGCTCTGGGATCGGCACGCGGTTCGCGGGGTTGTTGGTGAGGCAGAGGCGGTAGTTGTAGGCCTGCACTCGGCTATCGCCCTCGCCGGAGCTGCCGGGGAGGAGCTCGTGGGTCGTCAGGTCCCAGTAGATGCGCCCTGCATACTCCTCGCCGAACTCCCCCCGTCCCTCGCGGCCCACCACGTACGGCGCGCCCGCCTGGGCCAGCAGGTCGCCCTCATAGGTCGCATCGACGAACGCATCGGCATCCAGCTCGATGGGCTTCGGGGCCGCGGGTCCCTGTACGTGGACCGCGCCGATCCGGCTCCCCGTCTTGACCACGTCCACCAGCCGATGGCCGAAGTAGACGTGGATTGCCGGGAGGTCTGCGACCAGGCGGTTGAACATCGCCTCGGAAACCCCCGGCTCGAAGTAGAACCCTCCCGCTGACGCACGCACCTGGGGGGAATCCTCACCGTAGATGTCAAGGTAGAACCGCGCCACATCCTCGATGAACTCGCGTGCGATGCCGCCCACGGCGGAGCTGCGGCCGAAGTCCGTTCTGCCCAGGCCGCCCGACATCATCCCGCCCAGGTGCTCCGCCGCCACGACGAGCGCCACCGACGATCCCTCGCGGGCCGCGGCGACAGCAGCGCCGATGCCCCCGGGCGTGCCGCCCACGACCACGACATCGAACTCGCCCGCCTCTGTCTGGCCCTGCGGCCGCGGCGGGAGCACCAGGGCCCACGAGTCCCGCGTCGGCAGGCTGGTCCGTCCGTCCCCATACGCCGCGATGATGTTGTAGCGCCGGCTCTCGCCGCCGGCGTTCGCGTCGATGAACCCCCGGGCGGGCGCGGGTAGCTCCGCGTACGGTCGGCCATCGCGAAGGATACGGTAGGCGGCAGGCGCCTCGGGAGGTGGTTCCCAGCTCAGTTCGGCTCCCCGCTTGGTCACCTGCGCGAAGGCTTGCCGAGGCGCGGGCGGCACGGGGCTCTCCGTGAGCTCCAACTCGTCGACCATGACCTCTTGCTCCGCGCCACCGGAGCCCTGGTTGCCGAGGAACAGGGCGTCCACCGTCGTGTAGCCGTTCAGGAGGGGGACCGAGGCCGGGCCGACAGGTTGGCCATCCACCGAGCACGACATCACTCCGGCATCGAGATCCGCCACTACCGATACCTGCAGCCACTGGTCGGGTGGATACGCCCAAAGGGGCACCCACGCGGTTCCGTCGTAGTACGCCACCCGGCCGCCGGCCTGGAAGCAGACCTCAAGCAGCCGGTGCGCGATCGGCTGGGGACCTCCCGTTGACAGGCCGAAGCTGAGGCCGCGTCGGGACGAATCCCTCTGCGTCCTCGTGGCGAGGCTGAGGCTCAACACCCCGCCCACTTCGCGACCGACGGCGCGAGTGAGGAACGAGCCGGCGCCGGTCCGGGCCGCCAGCGCACCCGTGCCTTCGCGGCCCCGGCCCGGCGCGAACGTCCATTCCGCGGCGGCCGATGGATCCGCCCACCCGGGGAGACCGGGCCCCCCAAAGCCCTCGGCAACCAGGGGGCCGGTCGCACCATAGGCGACACTGAAAGCGGCCAGTGCGGCGATCATCATACGGCCCTCTTCCGGCGAAGGGCCGGCCCCTAGAGCCCCAGCGTCTTCAGGAACTCGAAGCTGATCCGGCTGGCTTCGCCCGGGTCCAGCTCCGAGCGATCCTGCTCATACACGATCCACTGGGCATCGTGCTTGAGTGCGGCGTTCAGGGCGCCCTCCAGGTCAACAGTGCCTGTGCCCAGCTCGGTGAACTGGTAGGGGCCTGGGGCGACGGAACCGGTTGGTGTATAGGGTCCATCCTTGAAGTGGTAGTAGCCCACGCGGTCGGCGTACCGCTCGATGAACGCCGCGGGATCCTCGCCGCCTACGGTCACCCAGTAGACATCCATGTTGAGCTTCACGAGGGCCGGATCGGTGACCTCGCAGAGCTTGTGGATCCCCTTCCCGCCGTCCAGCGGCTGGAACTCCCACGCATGGTTGTGGTAGCAGAACGTGAGGCCGGCATCCTGGCACTTCCGCCCGAACACGTTGAAGACGGCGCCCGTGTCGATGTAGGGCTGGATGCCCTCCCCCGCGGCCACGCCGGAGCAGATGATGTACTTGGAGCCCATGTCTTTGCAGAACGCGATGGCCTTATCCTGCCAGGCCGCATCCGGGATGGACCCGTAACCGCTATGGATGCCGGAGAGCGCAAGGCCGGCCTGGACGAAGGTGTCCTTCACCACTGCCCGGTCTAGGTCGACCAGATCGCCGCCGGTCTCAACGGCGTCGTAGCCGATCCCGCCGATCTCGTTCAGTACCCCGGCGAGATCCTTGTTCTGCTTCCCGCCGTAGACGATGAGCTGCATGGAGACTCCAGGCCTTGCCATGATCCCACTCTCCTCCTGTTGCGCTTCGCCGAGCCGCCGACAGCGTGTCCGGTCGGCTCGCCCGGGCCACCTGTTCGCCGAAGGCACCGCCCCGCCTTCGTAGGAGCGACTTCAGTCGCGATGCCTGGCAGGGGGATGTCGCGTCGGAGGCCCCGGAAAAGACTCTCGACATCTGGGCTTACGCGTGCCCGACTGAAGTCGGGCCTCCAACGCTTCTACTCGATCACCAACACACCGTTCATGGGCTTGGGCATGCTCAGCAGTGTGAAGAACATCAGGGCGGTGGCGTTCCCCGCGATCGGCCCTACGCTCCTTCGGCCCGGCGCCGAAGATACTGCGATAGGATGTGGTCCAGGATGAGGTGGAGGTCCTCGACGGGCCCGTAGTTCGTGCTGGACACCGTGATGTCCAGGTCACACATCGCCTTGAGCTTCCCGCCGCCGAAGCCGATGAGGCCGACTACATAGGCGCCTCGCGCCTTCGCCAGCTCCACCGCCCTCAGGATGCTCGGCGAGTTGCCGGAGGCCGTGATCGCGAGCAGCATGTCCTTCGACTGGATAAGGCCGTCGAGTTGCTCGGTGAAGACGCGGTCGTAGCTGTAGTCGTTCCCGACGGCGGTGACCATCGACACATTGTCGGTGAGCGAGACCATCCGGAACCTGGGCACGCTTGGGACATGAGCCCCTTTCACGAAGTCGCAGGTGAAGTGCGAGGCCGTGGCCGCACTGCCGCCATTGCCGATGACGTAGACTGCTCGGCCCTCTAGCCGCGCCTCGTGAAGCTTGTCCGCGAGCGTCTTCAGCCGTTCGACGTCGAGCTCGGCGAGAACGGCCTGGAGCTGGCTCACGTAGTCGAGGAGGAACTCGCGCATCGCTGGCCTCCGGTCCATAGCGGATCGCATTCCACGGGACGGGGGTTCGCTTCGCCCGCCCTACCCCCCTGCCTGACGCGCCATGCGCCGCCCGGCAGGGGGGGCTCCCGCTGCCGGCGAACTCACCCGCGGGTTGCCCATCGACGACAAGGGGTGCCGCCACGATGCCAGGAGCAGAACCCGTCATCCTGCAAGAAGCCGTCGCCGCCTTCGATGCCGCCACCGCCGGCCATGCCGACCTCAACCCGGTCCGGACCAACCTGCTGATGCGCCTCGTGTGCCTGGAAGCGTCGGGTGTCTCCCGGGTCACGTACAACCGGCTGGTCATGCTATCCGGCTATGGCACGTCATTCGCCTACCACCCGACGGACTTCTGGATCATGTACAACCCGCCCGACCATCCCGAGGAGACGGAGAAGCGACTCGTCCGCGGTACCGGTGGCGGATGGGAGTGGCTGCGCAAGGCTGAGACTGTCGAGGGAGCGTGGCAGGTCACTCGTGAGTCGGTCGATCGCGGGACGCCCGTGCAGGCCGTCTGGATCGATGACTATGTGTTCGCCGGCTACCGGGACGCCGACGAGCCCGTCGACCGGCAGGTCTACGCCCTTGGGGGATGGCGCGAGCCAGGCTGGATGCCATGGGCGGACCTCGAGCAGTGGGTTGTCGGGTTCGGGCGCCTCGGACGCCCTACCGGTCCTGCGGAACGGGGGTCCGAGCACGATACGGTGATCGAGATCATGGAGCGCACGGTGGCGTGGGCACAGGGCGACGGGCGCGCGTCCACCGAGTGGATGAACCAGGGGCGGTTCGGTCTGGACGGTATCGAGGCCTACGCCGCCGACGTTGCGGATGCCACGAAGGCGCCCGACTACTTCTACCGCGGATGGCTCTGCTGCCATGCCATCAACCGGCAGACGAGCGGCAGGCGGTGCGCCGCGGCCTACTTTGCCGACGCGGCCGACCTGTTCCCCGAGCCGGCTGCCTCCGCCATGCGCGCGGCTGCCGGGCAATACGAGGCCGCCTCTGGCGCCTGGGCCGACTACCGTCGCGCGCTCCTCGGGGACGGCGCTCCGATAGGGGAAGAGGAAGTCACCCAGGCGTGGTCCGACCCCGCGAAGCGCGCCGAGGCCGCGGCGGCCATCCGTCGCGCGGCCGAGCACGAGGCCGCCGCCGTAGCGGAGATCGGAAAGGCGCTGGGGGGAATGGGGTAGCCCCGGCCTACCTGATCCGCGTGTGTTCGAGCAGGAGGGCTACTGTGGCGCGCAGCAGTCGCTCCCAGGCATCAGATCGTCGCCGGCAGGTCGTACTTCGCGCGGCGCGGCCGGTCCAGGTGCTGGTTGGCCTCCTCATCTCCCACGAAGCGCTCTGCGACCGGGTCCCACTGCAGCCGGCGGCCGAGCTGACGAGCGAGATTCCCGAGGTGGCAGACGGTCGCCGAACGGTGGCCGACCTCCACGTCGCAGATGGGCCTCTCCCGACTCTTGATGCAGTCCAGCCAGTTCCCGATGTGATCGTCGCTCACCGCGAGCCGAATCTCGTCGTCGCGGATAGGTTCCGCAGCGATCCCAGGCGGGTCGGAGACGCACTTGCCGCGGTCAATGGTGAGCGTGCCCTTGTCGCCGATGAAGATGGCGCCGCCGCCGGGGCCGTTGCCGAGCTCCATCACGATGTCTCCCGGATAGCGCATGAAGACCCGCGGCTGCGAGCAGACCCCGTTGCCTCGGTCGCGGCTCTCGGGCTGGCCATACGTCGGTGGGCTGAACGGCTCACCTTCGGTCCACACCTCGACGGGCCCGCTCTCATCCATGCCGAGGACCCACTGCACTTGGTCGAAGCCGTGAGCGCCCCATCCCGTCATCTCGCCGCCCGAGTAGGTCCGGAAGGACAGCCACCCCGGGTTCCCGCGCGGGATGTACAGGTCGGCGTTGAAGGGCACCGGCTCCGTCGGGCCGCACCAGAAGTCCCAGTCCAGGCCATCGGGTACAGGCTGCTCCGGGAGGGCGCATTCCCAGGGGCTCGGGTAGTTGTTCGCGATGACGCGTTGGACCTTGCCAATGCGGCCGTTGCGGACTAGCTCACAGCCGAAGCGGTTCTCTTTCTGCGAGCGCTGCTGGCTGCCGGTCTGGAGAACGCGATCGTACTTCCGGACGGCCTCGACCATGAGACGGCCTTCGCGGATGGTCCATGACAAGGGCTTCTCAGCGTAGACATCCTTGCCGGCCTGGCACGCATGGATGCACGTGATGGCGCGCCATGGCTCCACGGTGGCGCTGATCACCGCGTCAATGTCATCGCGCTCCAGCAGCCGGCGGTAATCCTGATAGGTCTCGGCGCCGTACTTTGCGCCGACCTCCTGAGCACGCGGCAGGTTCACATCGGCCACGGCCACGAGCCGCGCCTGGACCATCCCCGCGAGGGCGCCCACGAGTGCGCCGCCCTGGCGACCGACGCCGATGGCCCCCACGCCAATGCGGCCGTTCGCGCCCGGCTCGCCGTCCTGAGCCAACACGCCCGAGGGGATGATGTAGGGAATGGCCCATCCGGACGCGGCGGCCACGGCGCCCGTCCGGATGAACTCCCGTCGCGAGAGATGATGAACCGGGCCCATGCTCCCCGCCTCCCTGCTGCGATAGCCGTGTCTCCTCGAGGTACGCTCCGGCGTTCCCCACGTTGCCGAACCGAACCTGCGCCGGGCCTAACGCAGCAGCACCGCCTCGGCCTCGCCATAGATCCGCTCGATCTCGCGAGCCCGATCGTCCGGGAGGCGGAACTCGTGCTGGGCGATGAGAGCGGCGATCTCGTCCTTCGCGCGGTCGGCGAACGAGCGCGCGCCATCCGACAGCCATCGCCCGAGGGGCTCTGAGGTCCAGCGCGCGCTCTCGAAGAACACGTCGCGGTAGGCCGCCAGGGTGCTCTCGTGCCCGAGGAAGCTGCCGGATGGGCCGACATCTCGGATGGCGTCCATGCAGAGGGCCTCCTCCGAGAACGGGAACCCTTCCACCACGTGGCGGTAGTAGCGTACCAGCTCCAGGTCGAGCAGGAGCTGCACCGGGCTGAAGACCAGGTCGACGCCCAACAGGCCGCCGAAGCGGAACGCGCGCCGGCCAGCCAGCGCCATCACCATGCCGTAGGCGCCGCGCTGGGCGGCCGCCTGATGGTCGCACAGGTTCGCCGATGAATGGAACCCGTCGCACTCCGTGCTGTGCCAGCCGTAGAAGGTACGGAGTTGGGTCGAGACGAGGTCGCTGAACACCATCTCCGGGGTGCCGTAGACCACATCCACCGATCTCATGCTCACGGGCCAGATGCGGCATTCGACGCCGAAGTGCCGCTTCCCCGTCAGCTCGCGAGCCATTGCCCACGCGCCCCACACGGAGGCCACGGAGATGACGAAGGCGCCCATCACGTGGACGGGCGCCGACAGCGCCATCATGGGCATCGAGCCGACCCCTACGGCATGAAGCCGATCGCGGAACCGGTAGAGCGCGTCGAACGTTACTCCCTCCGCCCGGAGCGGGTTCACGACAAACACCGCCAGGCCCCGCTGGTGGCCGAGCACCTCGGCCATGCGCCAGAGCCACTCGGCGGAGTCGAGGGAGGAGATGTTGACCACCCCACCCTCGCGGCATAGCTCGGCGCCGATCTTGTAGCACAGTATGTCCCGAACCTCCGGCGGCACGTCCTGCGGCACACCGGGCGTGCTGCCCCGCACGCCCTGGTCGTGGAGCACGTCCACCAGCTTCGTCAGCTCCACCACATCGGGAACCGCCATGGGCCGGACCCCTCCGGCGTCCCAGTCGGCGACGTGGGTGGGGTAACCGCTGAGAACCGTTACCTCCCAGTCGGAGCCGTCCGCGGGCGGCGGGCCGCCCAGCTCGCGCGACTCACGGACACACTCCTCGAGCAGCCCTCGGTCGAACCGCACTCTCTGCCCCTCCACGCGGAAGCCCGGGCGACCGGCCAGGAACGCGAGCAGGCCGGCATTCGTCGCTTCCATACCAACCGACGCCAGTGTCTCGAGTGCCCGGCCATGGAGCATGTCGAGCTGGTCCTCGGAAAGGCCGCCATCGATGTGGTACCTGACTCGGGCCATGGTCATCGTCTCCGTGCGCTGTGGGTTCTCCTGGGTCAGAGGGCGATGATACCACGCCGCTGCTGCTGAAGGAGGCGGCCTCAGGGCTCTCCCGGACCAGGATGGGGGGTGCTACGGGGTCGGGGCCGCAGAGCGCGATCGCTCGAGAAGCTCGTTCAGCTTTTCCCCGTCCACCTCGACCCCAAGGCCCGGCCCGGCGGGCACGTCGATGGTGCCGTCGGCCCTGGGTGTAAGGCGCTCACGGACGACGCTGTCCGCAATGAACTGCGGTCCGTTCAACGCCGCGGGGAACTTGAGGCCGTAGGCTCCATATAGCGCGAGACTTGCGGCCAGCGACACATCCGGGTCCGTGAGTCCGCTGCCGAGGAACATCAGCCCGGCGTCCTCGAGGATCTCCACCTGACGCCGCGCCGGGAGCAGCCCGCCACAGCGCGCCGGCTTCATCGCGACTCCGTCAAGGAGGTCGAGACGGATGAACTCGATCAGATCGGCGGGCGAGACGACGCCTTCGTCCATGATGATCGGGAGGGCGCCTTGCCGTTTCAGCTCCCCGTAGCCGGCGAGGCGATTCGGGGGAAGCGGCTGTTCCAGCACCGGCACGCCGATGTTGGCGAGCTTCGGCGCGACATCGAGAGCCGTGGCCAGGTCGTACCCGCCGTTTGCATCGGCCCATAGGAACCCGTCCGGCACATTCCGCTTCACGATGCGGCACAGCTCCAGGTCGTAGGTCGGATCGGGCGCGACCTTGACGTTGAAGTTCCGGTAGCCGCGCTCCCAGCCGTCATGGATCAGCTTCTCGGTCTCGTCGAGGGCCTTGGGGTTGAGGGTCCAACTCAGGGCGATCGGCCCACCACGCGCGCGGCCCCACCGCTGCGCGAGCGACTGCCCCGTGAGCTTCCCGCATAGGTCATGCAGCGCGATGTCTACTCCGGCCTTCGCGATGGGCATGCCCGTCGAGAACGAGGCGGCGATGTTCGCATCCATGGCCCTGTGCACGCCGTAGAGGTCGAAAGGGTCCATGCCGGAGATGGCGGGGACGATGTAGGTCTGCAGGGCCGTGGTGGCCGATTCGAGGGTCTCGTAGCTCCACTTCGGGATGGGGACGCTCTCACCCCAGCCAATCGTGCCGTCGCTCGCGGTGATCTTCACGAGGCACGAAGCGCGGCCCTCGGGCGTGCCTGGAGGCCCCTCGAGGAACCTGAACCGCCCCACGGTGCGGTAGCGGACGGGGAAGACTTCCACCCGCTCGATGGTGACGCCTGCGGAGTTTCCCGCCACCGCGGCATCCGCGTCCGCCGCCCGGCCGGCCGCGAACACACCGGCCGCACTCACTCCCGCCGCCGTGAGGAACTCGCGGCGACTGCGGCCTGTGCTACGAACGCTTCCATCTCGCGCACTCGCCATAGTGCCCACCCCTTCCGCCAGGTCCTGCCGGGCGGTAAGCGACGGGTTCACCGTCCTGCCCGGTGGGACCTGTGCGGCCAGAGGGGGGCCCCGAGTCCTAGTCCTCGGGCACGAGCAGCCCTGGGTAGTCCTTCAGGAACAGGCCGCGCTGCGCGAGGCAGGAGGCGGGCATGTCGGGGAACAGCCCGCGTTCGATGAGCTCGGCCAGGCCCTTCCAGAAGAACCCGTCGGTGGACACGACCGACACGTCCGGTGGATTGCAGTCCGCGAAGCTGCACGCGCGGACGATCTCGTTCAGGCTCTCGCGACTGTCCGCAGCAATCTCCGCGACGGCCCGGCCCACAGCCCGGGCATGGCCGATGGCCTCCTCGGCCACCGCGCCAATGAAGAGTGGCAGCCTCAGCCGGTGCGGGGCGTCTGCGGTGACGATGTCCCACGCCCCTAGCCGGTCTAGCAGGTCCTCTCGCGATGAGTACCGCTCGTGGTCCGGCAGGACGTCGAGGGCCTCGTCGCGTGTCAGACCTTTCCCCGCGAAGTGGACGAGCGCGTCTGGCAGCTCTCGCCCCCCGCTGCCCTGTAGTCCATCAGCCACATCGGGCTGGTTCGCGACGTTGAACCACCGAACGGCCCAGAGCACGGCGCCTGACGGCGAGCAGAGGTGCATCTCCCCAAAGCCCGACGTGCGGACGTACCGGGCGTCGGATGGCGGAGGGCCCCCTTCCTGTTCGCCGCCGAACCGAATGCCGCGGATGTAGTAGCTGCCGCCCGGGCGCTCCGGCGGCGGCAGGATCACTCCCGCGCGTCGAAGCTCCCGCCAGATCGCGCTGTGTGGGTACCAGAGGACCAGCGCCTCGAGTGCCGCGTCGACATGCCCGTCGGGGGCCGCCCGGTGGGCGAGGTCTCGCAGGGCGGGCGCCCTCGCCTCGACCTCCTCCGCCCAGCGACGCCCCAGGGCGCGGCACCACGGCTCGAGCCGCCCATGGTCGCCGTCCAGCAGCACCGGCACGAGCAGACGCAGGCCGGACGTGGTCCGGTCGACAGCGCGATGCCGCTCCCAGAGCCGGACGTAGGCGTCGGCCGCGGGCGGCGCGATGCCGGCGCACTCGGACGCCTCCTCAAGCGACGCGCCCTCGTAGAGAGCGCCGTAGAGGGCCCGTGCGGGCCCGTCTGCGAACGGCGTGGCATCGCAGCCCCCGCCTGCGTAGGAGAACTGGAATGTACTCATGGTGGATCGCCTCCCAGAGTCGTCGGTGTCGGAAGGGGGGACGAGAGCGCCCGGGGCAGTGCGAAGAGTGGCGGCGACGCGAGCGCGGGCCCGGGCGATCCGTTGGCGGATGGCATCCGGTCGCAGACCGGTGATCTCGCTGACGCGCCGACTGCTCAGGCCGTCGAGTGTTGTCAGCAGGAACACGAACGTCGTGTCCTGCGACTCGTTGCCCAACGCGCGACGGATCGGCTCCGCCAGTGAGTCCACATCGAAGCCGGCGTCCGGTGACTCCGCGCCCGGCGCATCGTAGGCGACTGCGGCCAGTCGGCCTCTGTCGCGCTCGCGGGCCTTGGCGACCCGCAGGCTCTCGTTCCTCGCGATCCGACACAGCCACGCGCCGAAAGCATCCCCGTCGCGCAGAGAGCGCATGCCGGAGAGAGCGCGGAGAAGCGCTTGTTGCGTCGCGTCCTCGGCCAACGCAGGGTCTGCGAGCACGGCCAGACACAGGCCGAATGCGACATCGCGGTACCGCGCGAGCAGGGCCTCCGCAGCCTGCGGGTCGCCCCCCTTCACCCGCCCCACCAACGCTCTGTCGGTCGGCGCGCCCATCGGTCCCTCTCCCCTCCGTACGCATAGACCCCGGAAGCGCCTGGATTGTGACACGTGTTGGGTGACCTTTGGTCGTGTGGTGCCGGGTCTCCTTCGGTCGCGCAGGACCGAACCGAGGCCGAGCCGAGAACGTAGGGCGGTTGGTGGGGGCCCGCTGGCTCCGGTGGCACTGCGGGGCCCGACGAAAGTGTGGTACGAGCGCCCGATGGACTCAGGATCGACTCGCCGAGCGTTGCACTCGCCGCCTGCGCCGTTGGGCGTTGTCCGACGGGGTGTCAGAGCCCCTGCCAAACAAGATCGGGCGCCACGGTCACGGCGTTCGGCTTCACGTCCACCTGCTGCTTAGTGACGGGCCGTGTCCGGCCGGCCAATAGCCACACATCGGTCTTGCCCGCCTGGAAGGCTGTCAGGAGGTAAGACCCGTCGGCGTTGAGGCGGGTCGGTTGCAGGAGCACGGGCCCCACGGCGCCGCCAACGAACTTCGAGATGTCGAGACCGACCAGGAGCGTCGGTGGGAGTGTCATCCCCGCTGCGGGGACCACGCGCCCCCGGACAAGCTGCCCCTGCTTCCGGGGGAACAGCAGGTCGCCCTCCGGCAGGTCGATGGTCAGGTCCCCGAGCACGGTGGCGAACATGCCGGCCTGAAGGATCTGTAGCGAGTGGGTGCCCATGGGTGCGTTGTGGACAGCGAAGTAGCCCTGGCGGTCTGTCGTGCAGCTCAGGCCCTGGCCATTGAACCACGATAGAGTGAGCTGAGCATTCGCCAAGGGCGTCACCGCATCGACCTCGGTCACCGTGCACCCAACGACACTCCCGAGCGGAGGCACGTCGAAGGACGCCTCGGCGACCTGGCCGGCCTCAACGGTCACCGTCTGGCCCGGGCACCGCGGCAGCCCGCGCCAGGATACCTCCACGGAGTACTCGCCCGGCCCCAGTCCTGTGAGCGTGAACCTGCCGTCCGCGCCGACGGGAGCGCTGACTCCCCCGGACGGGGTCCATACATCGGTGCGCTTGGCGCTGACGGTGAGGTCGCCGATGGCGGGGTCGTCGGCAGCAGGCAATGCGACCCGCCCGGTGATGCCGGACGTGCGGGCGAGCTGCACGACCAGCTCCTGCGCGCCGCCCTGCGGGGCGTTCGGGGTGGCGACCGGGAGCCCGCCGGACTGAAGGGGTACTAGACCGCGGCCGGCGCCGGCAGCCCATGCGAGGACGGCGCCTCCCCACGGAGGCACGTCCTTGAGCTCGAAGCGCCCGCTGTCGTCGGTCAGCGCCTGGGGGGGGATACCCCAGCCGCCCTGGGACTCCGCCCAGACAAGCGCGCCGGGCACCGGCGAGCCATCCTCCGCGACCACTATGCCGGAGACCGTGTTCTGGGCGACTTGCTCGGGCGCCTGAGAGTCAGCGAGGATCAGGGCGCACGGGGCGAACTCGCCGGGACGCACGTCCACCGTGGCTTGAGGCAGCGCGATCCCCGCCCCCGACCCGATCGGGCCGCCAGATGCCATGACCGACCTGGAACCGGCTTCGAGGCCGGTAACCGTGAACCGCCCATCGGGGCCCGACACGGCGGAGCCCCAGCAGAGCACGTTGTGTACCTGCGGGCGCCCCATGCCCACGGGCACGTCGACCTGCGCCCCCGCCACAGGCGTGCCATCCTGTCGAACGACGGTACCCTCGATCCAGCCGGTGAGGTCGGCCGCCAGCGTCACCGCCAGCGGCTCGGGCCCGACCTCCACAATGTCTGAGCAGGCGAACCAGGTCGTCCCATCGAGGCGCCCCTTCGCGGGCGAACGGGACACGAAGCAGTACATGCCGGCCGGCAGGCCCTCGATGGCGCAGGCGCCAGCCCCGTCGGCGAGCGATGCCAGCTCCGGGAACACCTCGACGGACGAGAATGGCTGTTCGGTAACGCGGACGGGAAGGACCCACATCGGCTGACCGGTCGGTGAGCCGTCCGGGCTGAGCACGTGAACGGCCACCGGAGCCGATGGGCCGGAGGGACGCGATGGGACCACGGAGATGGGCTCGGGGCGCCCGTCCGCGCGAACCACCGCGCCATGGTAGTCGACAGGCGCCAGGGCATCGCCGGAGAACCCCAGCGAGTACCATCCGGGCGCTCCGACAGCCACAGAGAAGGTCCCGTCATCCGCAACCGACAGCGGCCTTGGCGCGAACATGACGCCGGAGGGGGACACGCACGAGACCCGGAGGTCGCGACCTGTGATCGGTTGCCCGTCGGCGTCCAGGAGCCGGCCGGTGACGGCCATGTCGCTCGTTGACGCCAAGTGCAGCGGCGACGCTTCCACAGGGCCGTCCGGCTCGACTTCGACACTCGTCGCTGCTCGGTGCTCTGCGGTGAGAGCCATGGCGACGTAGAGCCCGGGGATCACACCGTCGAAACGGAATGAGCCGTCCTCGGCGACACCCGACCGGTAGCACAGTGACGCCGGGTCCTTCGAGAAGCCACCCTCCCAGAGCAAGGCTTCGCCCCCGTCGGGCTGCACCTCCAGGCTGAGCGGCAGGTACGACGGATCGGTGGCGGGGTCCCTGCGTGTGCTCGCGAACTGACGTACCTCCAGCAAGAAGACACGCGCGCCGGCAGCGGGCCGGCCGTCCGCTGCGAAGTCGGCGTGGCCAACGACCGCGCACCGCTCGGCGGGGACGTCCACGTCTACCGTGAGCTGCGGCTCGGAGCGGGGAGCGAAGAAGGGCGTCAGGGCAACAGGCCCCACGTCGGACATGAGCGTCAGGATGTGGTAGCCGGAGCTAACGCCCGGGAACGAGAACTTGCCGTTCTCGTCTGTCGCCACAGGGCTGGGCTCCCGCCCTGCCGGGTAGAACGCCGAGGGCGCCAGGCGGTCGAGGTACGCGCGCGCGCCTACGAGCGGCGTGCCGTCGGCCTGGACAGCCCGGCCGGATACGTCGACCGTGCCACCCCCCGCCGTCGGCTCGATCACGTCGGTCAGGACCACATCCGCGGCCAAGTCATCGCCCGGGCCCAGGAGGACCGTGCGTCTCGAGCCTTGCCACCCTACCGTGAGCGAGTACAACCCCGGCGCCACGTTGCGCATCACGGCGGAGCCGTCGGCATCGGTGACCGCCTGGTACGATGGAGCGAACGATGTGACCTGGACGTGCACACCGGCGGCGACGGTTGCTCCCGGCATCGGTCGGAGCGATCTGTCGTAGGCTGTCAGCCGCAGCGTCGCCCCGGTGCGCAGGCCCAGTCGCAGGTCACCCATCGCGTCCGGAGGCACCCGCCTCTCAACATCCCAGCCGGCCTCGGACACGACATGGATGTCGCACGGCCCCCGAACGGGCCAGTAGGTGCGGAACTCCCCTCCCGCGCCGGTTGTGACCGGGATCTCCCCGGCGGCGCGCGCGCCGGGCTCGACGACGCAGACTCTCACGTTCGCTCCGGCCAGGGGGCTCCCGTCGACGCCGACTATGCGGCCCGACACCTTGGGCAGCTCGGGGAGCTTGAGCTCCACCGTTCCGGGAGCCGCCGCGGTCCGCACTACGCCAAGGTCGAACGCGTCGCCCGACATCCCTGCGAGAGCGGTCGCGCGCCAGTCGCCACGGGTCCGCGTGCCGACGAAGAACACGCCGTCCTCGCGCGTCTCACACACCAGCCCCGTCAGTGTTCGCGCTGTCTCGCCGTAGTGTATCGGGATCCGGCGGCTCGGCGCCGGCGCGTCGCCGCGAGCGAGTGTCACCGTCCAACCCGCGGCGGGTGTCGTGCCGTCGGCGTGAAGCAGCCGCCCCTCGACCACGGCATCGGCTGGGAGCACCACCGGGATGTCGGCCACGCCACCGACAGCTACGGTGACATCCACAGGGGCGCACAGCCGCTGCCCCACTGCATAGACGCAGAGGCGCCATGTACCCACGGGGGCTCCGCCCAGGTACCGCCAATCTGTGCCGCCCATCGGAGCCAACACCAACGGGGCGCCCGCCCCCTCCGCAGGAACGGATGCAGTCCGCGCCTCACCGATAGTGTCCTGGAGAGGCGTACCTGGATCCTCGAGGCGAACGGTCTCGGCGCGGACACGCGTCCGGCCGTCCGGCCCGAACACGTGCACGAGGACGAGCCCCCATTCCTGTTGGGCGCTCGCCGGCAGGGCCACCGACAGGAGGACGAGAAGCGCTAGAGAGCCGGGAACGCGCGGGACAGCGAAGCGACGCATCGCATTCACCTCAGGTGACGCGACCAAGTCCGCCCTGTAGGCAACAGGGGGGAGGCGGCACAGGTCGCGTGCGGGATCGACGCCGTGGGCATGCGTTGTCCCCACAGTACATGCTACGCTCTGGTGAGGACGTAGGTTGACACGGGAGGGGAGTGGTAGACTGGGCTGCCGGGTCGCGGTTCTGTGGCCCGCGGGAGGATGGACGACCGTGGACAGAAGGAGCTTCATGAGTGCGTCGAGTGTTGCTGGAGCGGCGGTGCTGGCCGGACTTGGGAGTGCCCAGGGCCAGGAGCGCAGAGAGCGGCGGGACTACTACGAGCTGCGGCAGTACCGCGTCGATACCGAGGACCAAGTCAGCGGTCTGCAGGCCTATCTGCGCGATGCCGAGATCCCCGCGCTGAACCGGGTCGACATCAGTCCCGTCGGCGTCTTCCTCCCGGTCGAGGGCATCAGCCCCATCCATGCGTTGCGACGATCCCAATCGCTGGAGTCCCTGGCGATGGCGACGGAGCGGCTCCTGGGTGACGACGAGTACCGCAAGGCCGCTGCGAGCTTCCTCGATGCACCATCGGAGGCCCCCGCGTACGCGCGGATCGAGAGCGCGCTCCTGGTCGCGTTCGGCGGGATGCCGGAGATGGAGCGGCCCACGGATGTGCCGGGGCGGGTACTGCAGCTCCGCATCTACGAGAGCCCCAGCGTCACGACGGGGCGGAAGAAGATCGAGATGTTCGACACGGCGGAGATCGGGATCTTCCGGAAGGCGGGGCTCACGCCGGTGTTCTTCGGCGAGACGCTGATCGGCGGGAAGATGCCTAACCTCACCTACATGCTGATGTTCGAGAGCCGCGAGGCACAGGATGCCGCGTGGCAGCGGTTCCTTGCCGATCCCGATTGGCTGGAGCTGCGTGCCCGGCCGGAGTACCCGGACAAGATCGTGTGCGGCATCACGAACATCCTGCTGACGCCTGCGGAGGGATCGCAGGTGTAGGGTGGCGATGGTGTCAGCGAAGCCGTGCCTCGTTCTTGTGGGGACCTACACCGATGGCGGGGGTGACGGCATCCACTCCTGCCGGATGGACCGGGAGACGGGCGCCCTCGATCCCATCGGCGTCACTGGCGGCATCGACAACCCGTCGTTCCTCGCGAGCGACCCCGAGGGGCGGCGTGTCTATGCCGTACAAGAGACGGGCGACTCCGGCGCCGTCTTCGCCTATGAGCTCGACCACGCTACCGGGGGACTGCGATTCCTGAACCAACAGCCATCCCACGGCGCTGCGCCCTGTCACCTCGCCGTTGATCGGACCGGTAAGGTCGTTCTCGTCGCGAACTACGGGAGCGGAAGTGTCTGCGTGCTGCCCATCGTTGAAGGGGGCAGGCTGGAGCCGGCCTCTGAGGTCGTGCAGCATTCGGGGGCCGGCGTGGACCCAAACCGGCAGGAGGGCCCGCACGCGCACTCGGTGACCGTTGACCCCGCGAACCGGTTGGTGCTCGTCGCCGACCTTGGCCTCGACAGGATGATGGTCTACCGGCTCGACGCGACCCGCGGGAAGCTCGTCCCGAATGCGACCCCCTGGGTGAGTGTCGCGCCGGGCGCGGGGCCGCGGCACTTCGCCTTCCACCCTTCGGGCGGGTACGGCTATGTAGTCAACGAGCTGGACAGCACGATCACGGCATTCACGTACGATGCGTCCGAGGGCATCCTGGTGGAGCTTCATACCGTGCCTGCGTTGCCGGAAGGCTTCGAGGGTACCAGCTACTGTGCGGACATCCACCTCGCCCCGTCCGGCCGGTACCTCTACGCCTCGAACCGCGGCGATGACAGCGTTGTCATCTACCACGTCGATCCGGCCACGGGACGCCTCGGGTACACTGGCCATCAGTCGACGGAGGGTCGGACGCCGCGCAACTTCGCCATCGACCCACGAGGACGCTTCCTGTTGGCCGCCAACCAGGACAGCGACACCATCGTGCCCTTCCGCATCGATGAGGCGACCGGAGACCTCGTGCCCACGGGACATGTCGCGAGTGTGCCCGCGCCGGTGTGCGTGCTGTTCCTGACGGGTATGGAGTGACGACCGACCCGGAGGGTCCGAGTGTTGGCCATAGGGAGCGAGGCTGCATCCCATATCGTATGTATGTCACGCGGCCTGGCGGGGGTGCTCTCGGTCCCGGTAGTCGTCCCATTGGCCGTTGAGGTGGAGGAGGCGCAGGCACAAGATGGCCTCGGCTCCCCTGTCCGTCCAGCCCATGCCGCGGTGCTTCATACGACGCCCCACCGTGTCCATGCAGGTGTTCTCGATCACTCCGGACCCGATGTGGACGCCCTGAGCTTTCATCGCTTCGTAGCTGGGTATCGAATGCCGATTGCTGCGGATGTACTGGGCCAGGTGTGCCCGTTTCTCCGCGCGCTTCGTCGTCGCCGCCGGAAGCTGTTCGATGATCATCAGCGCCCGGTCCACGTCCCCCACATACAGCGCAGACGTGATCGCATCACCGACTCGCTGGCGTTCCGACTCCTCCGGCACCAGGGAGCCGAGGGTGGTCCGTACCGCTTTGTGAAGGTGCCACCAGTCCAGGATCAATTGCCCATGGGGGAAACACTGGCTATGCAGACTCCGGATCCACGACGCCCCGTCGCCCAGCATGTATAGCTCCTCCGCCTCGCTCACCCCCCACCGTTCGCCGCAGGAGAACAAGCGCTCGCCGAAAGCCTCGCTGTCGCCAAAGTAGCCGACGTATTCCCTATGCTCGATCCACTTCCGTTCCCCGTTCTCCGTCAGGATCGGATCGCTGAATATGTTGCCGACTCTCAGCTCGAAACTGGCTTTCTCCCGCCATCGTGACCCAATTCCGGGGACAGTATACATAACGGAATTCCGTTCCGGAATTCCGGGGACAGGCGGAATTCCGGGGACAGCATACGTAACTTGTTGACCTGTTGAATTCCGGGGGAATTCCGGGGACAGTATACATAACTCACTGACTCCGGTAGGCGGGCGGCGTAGGATCGGAATTCCGGGGACAGCATACGTAACTTGTTGACCTGGATGGGCGGGCGGAGTAGGATCGGGGCATGGCGAGACTCGCTCGCGTGGTCGTACCCGGCTACCCCCACCACGTCACCCAGCGGGGGAACCGTCGGCAGGCCACGTTCTTTGATGATGACGACTACCAGGCCTACCGCGACCTGATGGCGGAATGGTGCCGCCGCTGTGGGGTCCGCGTGTGGGCGTATTGCCTGATGCCCAATCACGTGCACCTGATCGCTGTCCCCGGCTCGCCGGAGGCCTTGCGCCAGGCCGTCGGGGAAGCACACCGGCGCTACACGCGGCTTGTGAACTTCCGGGAGGGATGGCGGGGCCACCTCTGGCAGGGGCGGTTCGCCTCCTTCGTGATGGACGAGGGACACCTCCTGGCGGCCGCGCGTTACGTGGAGCGGAACCCCGTGCGGGCCGGCCTGGTGACAGAGCCGGGAGAGTACCGGTGGAGTAGTGCGGGCGCGCACTTGGCCGGGGTCGACGACGAGCTGACGGAGGTGGGTCCGTTGCTTGGGATGGTGGCGGACTGGGGCCGGTTCGTGAGCGCCTGGTCGGACGAAGAGGAGAGCGCCCTGCGCCGCCACGAGCGGATAGGCCGGCCCGCTGGGAACGACGGGTTCATCGGGGAGTTGGAGCGACTGACCGGTCGCGTTCTGCAGCCGCAGAAGCGAGGCCCAAAGCCGACCTATTAAGTATACTGTCCCCGGAATTCTGCCGGAATTCTGCCCCGGAATTCTGGAATTCGCCCCCGGAATTCGCCCGGAATTCGCGAGGCAGGCTGGGACCCGACACCCCGACCATCTCCGTGACCGACACCAAGCTCATCCTGAGCTCGGGCTTCTCCCCGGACCACGGCCCGGTGTGGATGGTGTCCGCAGAGGCCAACGCGGAGCCGTCGACGCACCTCGTGGACGCGAAGACCGGCGAGATGCTGAGCCTAACCGGCCAGCCGCAAGGTCAGGCCGCCCCGGCAGACTGAGACCTCGGCGGTCGTAGGGGCTGCGGGCCGGGAGAACTGCGGGCACGGGCAACGGCCTGCTTACTCCGGCTCGCGGACGAGGAAGATCCGGTCGACGTAGACGTGTGTGACCACGGTGGCGTCGGCGGGCGGGGCGACCCAGACGTACATGCCCTGGGTCAGTGTGCGAGCGCCAAGGTTGTACGAGTGGTAGGCGCCGTCCTTGGCATCGGTGAGCGGCACCGCCCTTTGGACGATCCCCTAGCCCTTCACGGAGTCACAGGGAGACAGGAACAGCAGATCCGAGGAGGTGAAGCTGGGTGTCCCCTGTTCCCGCGAGGCCCTAGACCTCCTCAGGAAGCTCCAAGTACTGGTCGCGGGGGATGCCGGCGGTCTTGAGGTTGTTGCGGATGACGGAGACGGGCACGTCATGGTATGTCGGAATCACAACCGGACGTGGCACCCCGGGCTTCACGTAGCTGCGGTGATGGGCCTGTTGGGAAAGGCACGGGGGACGCCGGTCACCGAGGCCGGGGCGCGATGAATCGCGCCCCTACGGGTCCTCATCAGGGCGTAGGGGCGTCATTCATGACGCCCGCCTGCCTTTCTCAACAGGCCCTCTGATAGCCGCACTCCTCAAGGACCTCTTCGAGCGTGCCCATCTCTCGAGCGGTCAGAAGGAACAGACGGACCGCTTCAGTGAGGTCGTCGCGTGCCGCCTGGGCCGTGGAGCCACAACTCATCACGTCCAGCGGCATGGCGTGCGCCACGTACTGCTCGCCTTCCTGCCAGATGTGGACGGTGTTCTCTACGGTCATGGTCTATCTCCGCTCGGCGGTTCCGATCCATTATACCCCCGGCTCGCGGACGAGGAAGATCCGGTCGACGTAGACGTGTGTGACCACGGTGGCGTCGGCGGGCGGGGCGACCCAGACGTACATGCCCTGGGTCAGTGTGTGAGCGCCGAGGTCGTAGGAGTGATAGGCGCCGTCCTTGGCAGCGGCGACCGGCACTGCGTCCTGAACGATCCCCTGGCTCTTTGCGCCGTCGTAGAGACCCACTTGGAACGCCGTGCCGTCCTTCTCCCCGGGATCGCAGCGGACGACGACATATACGCGCCACTGCTTCCCCGCGAGGGCGCCGCCGGGCACGGCCCACTGCGTGGCCCACTGGGGGCTCGCGCCGGGCATGCGTGCGGCGCCACCGTCCGAGGCGGTGGGGTCATCCGCGAGCTCCACCCAGTCGCCCAGTCCGTGGAGGGTGAAGGCCATCTCCTGCACATCCAGCCAGTCACCGTCCGCCAGGCCGGCGCACTCGGCGGGAGGCGTCGCGGGCTTGGCTGGCGCGCACCGGCGCTTGAGGAGCGGCAGGTACGCATCCAGCGGCCGCCCCTCACCGTAGAACCCGGTCCCGAACTCCGTCAGCGCTGCGACGAAGCGGTCATAACCCGCCGCGGGATCCTCCGGGCCGAGGAACGGCTGCCCCGTGAGCTGCGCCTCCTGCTCGAGATCGTGATACCGCACGAGCCAGACATGGTCGATGGGGAGCTTCATCCGTCGGACTCTCGCTGAAAGCGCGGCATCCCCCTCGACCGCTGCCAGCGCATCGTCCAACGCACGCGTGGCCTCAGTCATCGCCGAGAGCGTCAGCCAGCCGTCCGTGCTGGGCAGGAAGCACGTCAGCCGCACGCCGGACCCCGCGATCGCATTGTGAATGACCTCCAGGTAGCGCAGTACATCCGGCGCGGCCGGTCCGTAGTACCCCTCCACGAACTCGCGGATGAGCGCATCGCTATCCCGCGACGGGTCCCACAGGAGATGGGCCATCACCCAAGCGCGCAGCTCGTTCAGGTCGCCCCCGTTCGCGTAGGCGTCGCCCTGCTCGAAGATGCTCACCGCGCCGTTGTCCACGAAGTAGCGCACATCGTCGCCGATGGACCGCAGGTTGGGATGGGGGAAGAGGAAGTTCGAGAAGTTGACAACGTAGTTCCAGATGTAGAGGTTGTCGGCGATGGCGCTCCAGGCCTCGATGTCGTCGCGGAAGTCTGCATTGGCGTCGCTGGAGAGCGGATGGGCGAAGTCGCATTCGATGCTGCAGAGGCGGACCACGACATTCTGGCGCGGGTGAACCAGGAGCGGAGCACGCCGTGTGTAGGAGTAGGCCAGCGTCTCCACCAGCACATCCGGGAACTCAGCCTCGATATCCTCGGCCACGGCGTTGACGAACCGGATCAGCGGCCCGGCGGGCGAGCCTTCCTCCTCCTCAACGGCTTGGCACGCCGCACACTGGCAGCGGCCGCCCCAGTCATTCTGGCTCACGGAAACCAACCGGGCGCCAGGGCTCTCGCGGAGTCGAGCGAGGACGTTCCGCGTCAGCTCTTGCCGGGCTTCCTCGTTGGTGAGGCAGAGCTGCGTGCCGTCGGCTGTGCGCTTGCCGTTGATCTCGCTGTACCACTCCGGGTGGGCGGCGAAGTATGCCTCCGGCGGCAACAGCGGGAAGAACGTATGACACCACCCTACCAGCTCGATATGCCCGCCGCGCTCCTCGGGGATGCGCGCGAAGTGCCCGTTGACCTTCAGCCGAGTCGCGAACACCGGCTCGAAGGCGTCCTTGAAGAACACCTCGCGGCTCATCAGCGCCGGGGTGTAGGCGATGTCGCGCGCCCCGACGGAGAGGTCGGGCCTGCTGGGAATGCTGCTCTCCGTGGAGGTCCACCAGCGACAGCCGACCTCATCCTCGAGGAAGGTGCTGACAGCGTAGAGGGTCCCCCGCGGGCGGCCGCCGCTCAGGATCAGCCGGTCGCCCACCGTCCGGATGATGATGCTGTCGGACTTCAGGGCATCGAGGTTCACCTCCGGCATGAGCCCCCGCGCGCGGTCCGAGCGCCCGACGAGGATCTGCGACGCATCCTCAGGCACGTCAGCGGGCGACCGGATCTCGAAGGGCGCTCCCGTGACCTGCTCGAGAGCCTGCGCCAGGTCCTCCGCGGCCGTGCGCTCCGGCGCGGTCGCGTCATCAGCGATCACGATGGCGCAGCGGGCCTGTCCGCCCTCGGCGAGCGTCATTGCATACAAAGGGTGTATGGCGAGGACCGCCATCGCGACTGCCGCGAATCTTGAGTAGAGCATGGTGTTGACCTCCCGGAGACGCGCCATCGCTGCCGGCAGCGGGCAAGGTTGTTCCATTCGACGGATGGCACAGGCGTCCCTGTCTGGCGCCACCGCGGGGTGTGGCTTAACACAGCGCGGGCCGGGGGCTATAATCGGCCGGTAGCCGCATCAGGCAGCTATGATCGGGGGATCGCCAGTGGCATCGATACGCACCGGTTTCGCTGGGCAACTGGCCGAGCTGCACTCACTGGTGCAGGAGATGGGCGCATTCGTAAGCCAGATGCTCGATGACAGCATCCAGGCGCTCCTCACGCAGGACGCGTCCCTCGCCGAGGATGTGCGCGAGCGCGATAATGTGGCGGACGAATTGGACGAGCGCATCGAGACGCTGGCGACACGTCTGCTCGCCTTGCAGCAGCCCATGGCAGGGGACCTGCGTGCCATCACCGCGTCGCTGAAGATCGTGACCGACCTGGAGCGCATCGCCGACTACGCCGTCGCCATCGCTCGTGTGGCCGCGTCGCTTGCCGGCGAGCCGTACTTCAAGCCGCTCGAGGATACGACGCGGATGGCTGATCTGGTGAAGGAGATCGTCCGCCAGTCGCTGGAGGCATTTGACCGCAATGACGTCGCCTTCGCGAAGCAGGTCCGCGACAGCGACAAGGCGATCGACCAGCTCTGGAGCAAACTCGAGGCCGAGCTAATCGACTGGATGAAGCGCGAGCCAAGGGTCGTCGAGCAGGCCACCCGTCTGGTCTTGGTCGCGCGTTACTTCGAGCGGATCGGCGACCACGCCAAGAACATCACCGAGCGTGTCGCGTTCCGTGAAACCGGACACCGCAAGCCCTGGCGGTTCAAGGAAGCCGCCAACGGAGGGGGCGCGGCCTGACCGTGATGCGGCAACATCCGACAGTCGCTGGGCTGCCGGCGAATCGTCGCCTGGTGGTCGAGGTCCTATGCTTTGGCCTGATAGCGGGGCCTGTGCTGTACGGCCTCATCGGGTGCGCGCGAGGCGGCAGGGCCGGGCTCGTGCTTGCCGGCTCCACCTCGGTGCAGCCCATCGCCGAACTGGTCGCCGAGCACTACGAGATCGACTACCCCGGGCGGTCCGTCAGCGTGCAGGGCGGCGGCAGCTCCGCGGGCGTGAGAGCCACACAGGAAGGCACGGCCGCTATCGGCATGTCCTCGCGCAACCTCAAGCCCGAGGAGCAAGGCCTCAATACCATCCTCGTCGCCCAGGATGCGATCGTGCTCATCGTGCACCCGAGTAACCCCGTCCGGGCACTCACCAGGGAGCAGGCACGCGGCGTCTTCACGGGCCAGATCCGCGACTGGTCCGAGCTGGGCGGCGCGGACCGGCCGATCACTGTCATCACTCGCGAGGAGGGCTCCGGAACGCGCGGAGCCTTCGAGGAGATGGTGATGGAGAAGCAGGATTTCAGCGTTGACGCCCTGGTGCAGGACTCCACGGGCACGGTGCGCGCCATCGTCGCCTCCGACCCGAATGGTATCGGCTACATCTCCTTCGGCATGGTGAACGATGAGGTCGTGCCCATGGCCATCGATGGCGTCATGCCATCGCGTGGGACCGTCGCCAGCAGAGAGTACACGTTGGCGCGCCCCTTCCTGTTCCTCACCAAGGGGCAGCCGTTGCCGGAGGCGCAGCAGTTCATCGACTACATGCTGGGGGACAAGGGCCAGGGCCTAGTCGAGCAGGAGGGGTACATCCCCGTGAAGGAGCGCGCCCGATGAGGTTCCTCTCCAGCGACCAGTTCATCCGGCGAGCCCTGCTGGTGTCGGCGCTATCCTCCGTGGCGATGCTCGCGCTGATCGCCATCTTCATCTTCGCCGAGGGTACTCCCGTCATGCTCCGCCGGGGCATCGGCGAGTTCCTGCTCGGCACGCGGTGGGCGCCCACGAAGGAAAGCTTCGGGATCCTCCCGATGATCGTAGCATCGGTGTGCGTGACCCTCGGCGCGATGGTCATCGCCGTGCCCCTTGGAGTGGCGTGCGCCGTGTTCCTGGCGGAGATCGCGCCGCGGCGCGTGGCGAACTTCGTTCGACCCGCGATCCAGCTCCTCGCCGGGATCCCTTCGGTGGTGTTTGGGTTCGTTGGCATCGTCGTCCTCGTCCCGCTCATCCGCGAGTATCTCGGCGGGCCGGGGCTTTCCGTGCTGGCGGCGTCGATCATCCTGGGCATCATGGTCCTGCCGACGCTCATCAGCATCGCCGAGGATGCCATCATGGCTGTGCCGCGCACCTACAAGGAGGGCGCGCTCGCCCTCGGCTGCACGCACTCCCAGGCGATCCGCCGGGTCATCCTCCCCGCGGCGCGCGGCGGGATTATCGCGGCGATCATCCTGGGCATGGGGCGCGCCGTCGGCGAGACGATGGCCGTCATCATGGTCATAGGGAATGCCGTGAAGATACCCCACAGCCCGCTGGACCCCGCGCGCACGCTCACCAGCAACATCGCCCTCGAGATGGGCTATGCCGCCGGTGAGCACCAGGAGGCCTTGTTCGCGACCGGGGTCGTGCTTTTCGTCTTCATCATGATCCTGAACAGCCTGGCCAGTGTGAAGCTGGCGCCGACGAGGCGGTGAGGAGGCCCATGGACTCGGAAGCCAAACATCGCGTCGTCGTGTCGATCCTCTGGGCCGCCGCACTGCTGACGCTCGGGGTGCTCGCGTACATCATCGCGCTCGTGCTGGTCAAAGGACTGCCCGTCGTGACGCCCGCGTTCCTGCTCGAGTCGCCGCAGGCCATGGGTCGCGCAGGGGGGATCTTCCCGACGATCGTCGGCACCATCGCCCTGACGATCGTGGCCGTGCTCATCGCAACTCCGTTGGGCGTCGGCACCGCCATCTACCTCACCGAGTACACCTATGAGAACCGGCTGACCCGCGTCATCCGCTTCGGCGCCGAGTGCCTGGCCGGGATCCCTTCGATCATCTACGGCCTGTTCGGCTTCATCTTCTTCGTCATCAAGCTGAAGCTCGGCTGGTCGGTGCTCTCGGGCGGTCTGACGCTGGCGGTGATGATCCTGCCAACGATCATGCGGACGGCGGAGGAGGCCATCAAGGCAGTGCCGGTCTCATACCGGGAGGCGAGCTTCGGCGCGGGCGCCGGCCGATGGCAGACCGTGACGCGGGCGGTGCTCCCCTCGGCGCTGCCGGGCATCGTGACGGGGATCGTGCTCAGCGTGGGTCGCAGCGTCGGCGAGACGGCGGCGGTGATCTTCACCGCGGGCTCATCGCTCCACATCCCGACCTCCGTGTTCAGCCCGACGCGGACCATGGCCGTTCACTTCTACATCCTCGCGCGCGAGGGCCTGTCCATGGAGCGTGCCTATGGCACGGCCGCCGTGCTGATCATCCTGATCCTGGCCATCAACACGGTGGCGAACGGCCTCGTGCTCCGCTTCCAGGCGAGGGGGGGGTAGACGGTCGTGTCGGACAGCCACGCCGCGCCGTCGGTGAAGATGGAGACGCAGGAGCTCAGCGCCTACTACGGCGCGGTGCGCGCACTCCACAGCGTCAACCTGTCCATCTACGAGAATGAGATCCTTGCCATCACGGGGCCGGGCGGGAGTGGGAAGACCACACTGCTCCGGACGCTCAACCGGCTCAACGATCTCGTGCCCACCGCGCGGATCGAGGGCAAGGTGCTCCTCGACGGCGAGGATGTGTACGACGAGGAGGTCGACCCCTGCGCCATCCGCCGGCGCGTAGGCATGGTGTTCGCACTCCCGACGCCGCTCCCGAAGAGCGTCTTCGAGAACGTGGCCTACGGTCAGCGTGTGGCCGGGCGGCGAAACAGGAAGGAGCTCTTCGCCATTGTCGAGGGCGCCCTCCGGGACGCCATCCTCTGGGATGAGGTGAAGGATCGCCTCGATGACCCGGCCATGCGGCTCTCCGGCGGGCAGCAGCAGCGGCTGTGCATCGCGCGGGCTATCGCTCAGCAGCCGGAGGTGCTCCTCCTGGATGAGCCCTGCTCTGGGCTGGACCCCATCTCGACCCACAAGATCGAGGAAGCGCTGATGAAGCTCAAAGAGCGCTATGCCATCGTGCTCGTCAGCCACAACACCCAGCAGGCAGCGCGAGCATCGGATCGTGCGGCGTTCCTACTGACGAGCGAGCTGATCGAGCACGGCCCGACGGCGGAGATGTTCACGCGGCCACGGGATCAGCGCACGGCGGACTACATCGAGGGGAGGTTCGGCTAGTTGCCTCCCGAGGCCGCACAGCGAGCGAAGATCACCGTGGAGGGGTTCAACCTCTTCTACGGGAGCTTCCACGCGCTCAAGGACGTGTCGGTGGGGATCGCCGCGCGGCGCATCACGGCGATCATCGGCCCCTCCGGCTGCGGCAAGTCCACGCTGCTGCGAGCCATCAACCGGATGAATGACCTCATCCCCGGAGTCCGAACATCGGGAATCGTCGCCGTGGACGGCGAGGACATCTACGCCCACGAATACAGCGCCGTGAAGCTGCGCAAGCGAGTGGGGATGGTCTTCCAGCGGCCGAACCAGTTCCCGCTCTCCGTGCGCGATAACGTTAGCTTCGGCCCGCGAGCCCACGGGATCCACAACAGAGCCGAGCTGGCGGAGATCGTCGAACGCTCCTTGCGGAGCGCGCGCCTGTGGGATGAGCTGAAGGACAAGCTGGACTCGATGGCTACGGAGCTATCCCTCGGCGTGCAGCAGCGTCTCTGCATCGCGCGCGTGCTCGCCGTGCAGCCCGAGGTCATTCTCCTCGACGAGCCGTGCTCCGCCCTCGACCCCGCGGCGACCCTCGCCATCGAGGACCTGATGCGGGAGATCTGCCAGGAGTACACCTGCGTGATCGTGACGCACAACATGCAACAAGCTGCCCGCGCGTCGGACGAGACGGTCTACATGCTGCTCGGCGAGATGATCGAGCGCGGCCCGACGGAACAGGTCTTCACTACCCCCAAGGACGAGCGCACCGAGCAGTACATCACCGGGCGCTTCGGATAGGGCTTCTCTTCCCTCCCGCGAGGGTCGGCGCCCTCCCCCGCCCCCCTCCCACGGCGTGCGCGAGGGGGCTTCGGTTCGCTCCCCCGAGTCCTTTCCGGGGGAGGGCTAGGGAGGGGGCCCAACGTGTGTACGTTCGGCGACAAGGGTGACACTTTGGTCTGGATACATGGGTAACACTTTTCGGGCCCCCAACGGGACCGGCCGAGCATTCCCACCTGGTCGCATGGTAACCTCCTACTCGGCCACGCGGAGGATAGGGCAACGCAGGGGTGCGACCCGAGCGCCGACGCGGGTGGTCATACGGATGCGGGCAGGGCCGCGTGCTCTGCCCGGACCCTCACCCCTCATCCGGCGGCCCCGCCCGGTGCTCGGGGACCCGTGGAAGCACGAGGCATACGGCTACCTGTGCTCCGATGGGCGTCGGGTGTTCATCGCTGCGAACAACTGTATGTGGAACGATGCCGTTCTGGACCTCCACCTTGGGCCGCGATGGGACCTACCGGACGTGCCATGGTCTCTCGTCCGCTGGTACCCTCGTCCGGCGCGT
>Ga0315288_10000706_pt1 | contig 42253 bp, 89 predicted proteins | sample YL17G11_20_MG_FD_203454 | JGI IMG/M metagenome (GOLD analysis project Ga0315288, IMG submission 203454) | Sediment microbial communities from Yellowstone Lake, YNP, Wyoming, USA - YL17G11_20 | ecosystem: Environmental > Aquatic > Freshwater > Lake > Sediment | place: USA: Wyoming | collected...
AGCCGAAATGGATTTAGAAGGAAAGCGAGTGATCTTAGCCCTAGAAGGCGGTTATGGGGATGAGTTAATTAACGCTAGATTTGCAACACCACTTGCTGAGCTTGGAGCGACCGTGATAGTTCGCGCTAGTGAAGCAATTCATTGTTTAGTAAAACGCGTCAAGGGTGTTTCGGAAGTTGTTACCCCATATCAAGTTCGCGATGTTCATCACGATTGTTGGATACCTGGATTTAGTGCAGGATGGCTACTTGGGTATGACTTCACAACTCTTATCAATACCCCATATCTAACATCTCATCCTCTATCTGTAGAAATATGGAAGAACGTTATCAAAACTGATAAATTGAAGATTGGTATACGTTGGAGCGGTAACCCGGAATTTGAGCATCAACAATTTCGTAAGTTTCCTGTTGAACCCCTTCTGGACCTCTCGAAGAACAAAAAGGTACAATTATATAGTTTACAACGAGATAATGACCTTCGTGAACTTCCTTCTGATATCGTTGACCTACAACATCTTCTGATTTCATGGGAGGATACGGCTGCAGCAATTGCAAATATGGATCTAGTAATATCATCATGTACGGCAATTGCACATCTTGCTGCGGCAATGGGAAAGCCGACCTGGGTACTTGTTCCAATTCTTCCGTATCATACTTGGGCATACCAAGCTCCTGAATCTCGCACATCTCCGTGGTATGGTGATAATGTTCGACTATTCAGACAATCTAAATATGGAGTGTGGAATCAACCATTCAAGATGCTACATAAGGAATTTCGTGAATGGATAAATATACAAAAGGCAATTAAAAAATCAAATGAAACATCATAAGAGGTAAGCATGACGCAAACACAACTTCAACCATTTCAAATATCTGGTGATTATGTCTTGACAGCAACCACGACTAATAATACAATTACCGAAATGTTTATCAAAGGAACTGGTGGTTCCAATCGATTAACTATTCCCTCCGACACTACTTGGAAATTTGATGTTCAAGTCTCTGCTCGTCGTACAGACGCAGATAATGAAAGCGCTGGATATCATTATGGAGGTGTTATAGATCGAAATACGACCGTTGGTTCAACTGCTTTGGTTGGAACAGTTCAAACTATCATGCCTCCACAAGAAGATAATGTGGCATGGGCTGTAACTATTACCGCAGATACTACAAACGGGGCTCTTAAAGTTGAAGTAACTGGTGAAAACGCAAAAACCATTTCTTGGATCGCTTATGTAAAAATCGTAGAGGTAACTGGATAATGAAAAAATGGCTTACAATACTTGGGATGTTATTCTCATATAATTGTTATGCTATTTCTTTTTCATTCGACGAATGTTTAGAATCTTCTACATGGATTGCTGTAGTTGCAGGGTCTAGGGACCATTCATATGAACAACTTGAAGATGAAATTCGTAATCACTTGGATGGTTATTTAATTATATTTCCAAAAAAAGTTTTCTTAAAGAGTTTTGCAGATGAAGATTATTTTTTTGGAGCACTTAGAGACGCTTATAACAGCAAACAAACCGTAGACGAAGCCCAAACCAATTATATTAATAATTGTGTAGAGAATAGCAAACCATCTAGTTGACACCCTCTGATTTATCCCGTATCATTAAAAAATGGATATAGATATAGATACTAAAAGTAATTTCAATCCAAAAGATATTTTCCCAACAGCTATTCTAGCTTCAAAGGTAACAAACGGCGAGCTTGTTAAACATAATGTGGGTGTTTATTTACAAAACATCTCAAAAGATAAAAAAACTGATTTAGCCGCGATTCCTTTCAAAGAAGCCGAAGATATAGGATTCTTCAAGATTGATTTCCTTCATTTAACTGCATTGGACTGTTTTGAGTCCAAGGAAGAAATTCGTGCATTACTTAGAATCGAACCAGATTGGAATCTTCTACGAATACCAAGTGTAGTCAAAAAATTATTCCAAATTCATGATCATTTTGACATTGTTGAAGCCATCAAACCACAGTCAATTCAAGAATTAGCTGATTGTATAGCTTTAATACGTCCTGGAAAAAGATATTTGTTAAATTCTTATTTGAAAGACAAGAAAAATATTCGAAAAGAAATTTTTCGAAAAGAAATTTATAAAAATAACGACCAATATTTTTTTAAAAAAAGTCATAGCATAGCCTATTCCGCCACTATTGTTTTACAATTACACCTTATTAAAATTGGTCTTCTTTAGACCACGTTTTCCTAAATCATCCAATGTTTTAAAAACCGTGGAATAAATACTTAACAAATAAGGAATTAAAATGAAACTTTACGAGTTGGAAGTTGGCCATCCTATCCATCTAACTAATCATCAAAAAATAGTTTTGGCAAGAATTACTGCCACTCCTGATGCAAATATGGACGGATTCAAAAAGTTAGCATTAAATGATGAAAAATTAATAGTAGCCCTTGATATTTTAGAAAAATTAGCCTACGTAGAACGTGATCCTAATACTGATAGATTGAGAGTCACAGATGCTGGTGCAAATGAAATGTTAGAAGATGGAATGATTGATGAAAACAATCAGCTTACTGTATATGGTTCATATTTAGCATTTGGCCCAACAGCTAGTGGGGCTCCTACTACCGTAGCACCATCTCCAGTTACAGCCACTCCTCGTAATTTTACACAAGGTAATGGCGGTCAAGGTTCCGGTGCTTCGCCAGCCCCTTCTCCTAGTGGGATGAATTTGCCATTTCAAAATGAGAATTTAATGTTTAGTGAATATTTGAAATTATTTAACGACTGATAGACGTTTAATTTCAACACCAACTGGAATTTCTCTGCGTTTCCTTCGTTTTATCTTGACAACGTTGTCTGTTGGATAAACATACAATGGACCCATTACTCTAGAAATAGAATCTATAGTGTAAGTTTTCATTATTTTAGAAGTTATATTAGCGAGACCGCGTTTAGAAAATTCTATAGAAAGTGGATAACCGCCTTTCTCAAATTCATACCAATAACTAGCAATATTTATAACCAATTCCTCATCTACATTTTCAGGACCACATAAATCTAACACGAAAGCCTTCAAAGTCTTTTTGTTGACATTATCAATTATAGATATAATATGTTGATTTTTATATTGTATAACTGTTAGAAAAGGATACCCGGTGTATTCCGAAGGATAATTCTGTATTATAAAGGGAAACAATCTTTTAACCACTTGATCTGTTGTTATTTCCATATTAGATTCCTATTTTATTGTAATTATTTATACCTGTTGTATCTTGTTGAATAAATAACATAAACAGAGGATTATGTATGCTTTCGTTCAGAGACTATTTAAAAGGTAATAAAGACCGTGGTACTATAACGAAACTTAAACAATTTCATAAAAGTTACCCAGACTACGATTATGGTCCGCAAAACGATCCAGCCCCTTTCAGCGATGCCAATAATATGAGTGCAGCCCTTGGTTTAGGCATGGGTGGCGAAAATGAAGAAGAAATTAATACTCAAAATTTACTCCCAGATTCTAAACCTCGTGATAAATCTTACGAAGATCCATATTCTTTCGCTCCTGCTAATAACAATCATGGCGCGGAAGAACCGGACGCCCCGCAAGATCCAGACACAGCCGAGGACGATATTGAATCCTCAGCAATAAACCAAGAACCAGTTGGAGATGAACAAGCACAAGATCCAAATAAACAAGGTGTAATAAGACGTGTTCCAAATGCACATCTAGTGTTCAAACGCGAAACGGAAGATGGTGGGTACGAAGAATTATGGGCCTATAACGTTGGTGCAAATTTTAAGGATGATGCAAAAATCCGTGGGCATATTCTTGCCGGAACTGATATACCAATCGAAAAAATGCAGTCTAAAGATGGAACTCAATATTATGACATTTGGACAATTGGAAATGTACAAATGATGAATATTAAAGGGTTACAAAACTAACGGTTTTACGCCCCATATATACCATTCGAAGAGGAACTATATATGAAGCAAATACCAATCTTTTTAACAAATTTTACAGAGAAATTAGGCGATGATAATATGTTAGTCGATCTACCTGTAGATTTATCAACTGATTCCATTACTCCCATTTCTAGACAGCATATTGATCAAGTAAACAAATTAGCCTGGACCGATATGACCTCCGCTGATTTAAGCTCTCAATTAGAAATTTTACAACAAAGATATTATGCTATTTTAGGTATGGCTCGACCAGATATAGCAAATCAAATTCTAATGGGTATTAACGATTTGAATAAACGTATAAAAACAAAAATAAAAGAAGAAACAGAAGTCATCAAACGACGTGTGACTGGAGGAGAGAACGATGGAAAATCTTAAGCAATCAACAATACTTTTTAAAGAAATTGGCACGTTAACTAAAAAAACAATGGACTATAATAAGAAAATAAAAGAAGCTAAAACTCAAACAAAAGTAAACTATTATCGAAAGAAAATGATTAGAAACAACAAAAAAATAGAAATTTTGTTACCAGTAGCTGACAGATTAGAAAAACAAGAACTGAACGCCGTTGAACAAAAAGTAACTGAAGAAGTAGCATAAACAGTTGACTTAGCTGGTGTTTTTTGATATTATAAGATATAAAAGGAGTATAATATGTTAATTGGTTTCAGTGGGCCACAAGGATCTGGAAAGAGCACAGTCGTTGAAAATCTTGAAAATCTTGGTTATCCAATCGTAAAACGAAAAACTGCTCGTTCAATACTTGGAGAATGGGGAAAAACTCTTCACGAAGTTAACAATGATCTTGAATTATCTCGTAAATTCCAAGAAGAAGTTATAAAAAGAAAACATGATGATGAATTAGAGGCTATAGAAGACCTAAATCAAATTTGGTTCATTGAGCGTACTTTTGTTGATGTATTTGCTTACACATTAGTTAATTTCGGAAAAAATAACGAATATGATGCATGGCTTAATGAGTACTTCGAGCGTTGTAAAGAATACCAAAAATTTTACATGGGCGTAGTGTATATCTCTGGTGGGTTATTTCCAATAAAAGATGACGGTGTGCGAGGAACAAACCAACACTACGGTAGAATGATTGATCTTATAATGAATGATTATATAAACAAAATGACTTATGAAAAACAGATCTATTCAGTGACTACAACAGATTTATACACCAGAGTAAACTCAATTCAAAATTGGGCTGAGACATTAAAAAATCGGAATTTAACTAAGACACGTTAAAACTTTCGCCACATCCGCATTGACTAGTTTTTTGGGGGTTTGAAACGCTTACTCGAAAGTTAAAACCTTCTCGTATGTAATCAAATTTGGAACCGTCTAAAATTTTATAATCATTCTTGTTGATAATAAATGCAATTTCGTCAACAACATTGATCCACATAGTACCATTATCGCCTTTGATTAAATCATTTATATCTGGACATGTATTTGGTTCAAACGTGTAAGTTAATCCATTACAACCAACTGTTTTGATACCAATTATCATGCTGTTAGCATTTCCTTTTGAAAGAACGCTCTTTGTATGGTTTATAAATGCTGGGGTGAAATTAACATTCATTTGTTATCCTTTTCTTGAGATTCATATAGTGAAATACTCTTAATTCTTTCTCTCAGATCTTCCAAATGTATATCACGCATGGCTATCATCAATCCTTCGCAAGTACCTATAAATTGAATTGAATTTCCTTCTTGAAAAATATCCCAAATATAAGAATTAGCTTCAATGGTTTCTACTAAACGATTGTTCATCATATTAATCAATACTAAAACTAGAGCCGCAGCCGCAAGTAGAAGAACTATTTGGATTTTTTATCATAAACTGAGAACCGTTAAAATCATCGGTGTAATCAATATATGATCCGACTAAGTATTGATAACTCATTGTGTCGATTAGAAAATATACTCCGTCTTTAATTACTACAGTGTCATCTTCAGTAATATTTTCTTCAAAAGTAAAACCATAACTAAATCCAGAGCATCCGCCGCCTTGGACAAAAATCCGTAGTTTAAGACCAGTAGTGGATTCTTCATCCATGAGTTCTTTAACTTTTTTTACGCAATCATCACTAATTGTAATAACATCGTTCATATTTATTTCCATAAATCCATATATGACTGTTTATCGTGTCGCTGTTGTTTTTGCAGCAATCGCACCCTTCCATCTGGCAGGAAGTGGATGCTTGTCAATCGCTCCCCAAGACCCCTCCATCGAGCAATGATCTCGCCCTGAGGGCTGAGCAACAAGTTCGGCGTCCTCAAGTGAGGATTCTGTGCCAAGAACCGCGAGAAAAAGCGCAGCGACTCGATTGAGATATCCCGTTGCTCGTCTTCGAGGAAAGATTCGCGGAGCAAAGCAATTCTCTCCGCGACCCTAGATGCAGATGGAGTATCAGGTACGTAAGCGGTCAAGTTGAGCAGCCCCTTTCGGAGAAACAAGCGGTATTCCATTAGCAGATTGCTGTTGTGGCTGTGCCGCAGATTGCTGTGTTTGTTTTGCAGCTATTTTTTTCATCACACTTGCCAAAGATTGTGGAAAAAGACTGTTCGATGGCGGATTTTTTTCGATTGAGTTCTGACCCTTGTTTTTACTAATCTGCATACCTTGTAAAAATGCAATAATGTCTTTTGCTTGTTCTGGATAAGCTGTTGCATAACTAATAATACTGGCGGAAGCTTTTTGTATTTCTGCCGGCGAAGGAAGATTACTTTTTACCGGTTGTGGCTGTGCCGCAGGTTGTGGCTGTGCCGCAGGTTGTGGCTGTGCCGCAGGTTGTGGCTGTGCCGCAGGTTGTGGCTGTGCCGCAGGTTGTGGCTGTGCCGCAGGTTGTTCTTTAAGAAATATTGATCTCATACAACTTACGCCCCCGTTTGTTTTTGTTTTTGTTGTTGCCAAATTGGAAATATTTTTCTCATTAAATCCGTTATTTGTTCTGAAGTTAATACTGCTGCAATATAATTCATAACTATGCTTAAATCTTGTGTTAATCCGAACGCGCCGCGCGTAGTCGTATCAAGTGGGAATTGTCCTTGTTGTGTTGCTTGAACTGCTCCCATTGCTCCAGGTTTACCTTGTTGAGGAGGTTGAACAGGTTGTTGAGCAGGTTGTGCTGGCTGATTTCCGTTAAGCAATTCGTTTAATTTAGTTTCTGAAAGAACATCAAAAATATTCATATATTTCCCTGTGTGTATGAATCTATTTATAAAATTTTGGCACCCCCAGTAGGAATTGAACCCACGACCTCTTCGTTCGAAGCGAAGCACTCTGTCCACTGAGCTATAGGGGCATAGTTACATTACATTGTTATCAAAAGTAATATCTCTTCCTTGCGGAAGAGATATCCCTAATTCATTTCTCTAATACGACTATTTGGTGACACACCAGCCAACAAATATTCCATTTGATCCGCTAAAATCTTACGGTTCTTCAAGATCAAATATTCATTTCTGTTGGGTACATATGGAACGTACAACAACGGCATACGAGCACCTTCTGGAGTTCGGTCAGCCTTTCTATGATTACAACCACGACAGGCACTCACCAAGTTCATCCATTTATCTTTACCACCCATACGAACTGGTAGGATATGATCACGAGTCAATTTTTCGTCATCATAAACATGACCACAATAACCACATAAATGGCGATCACGACGAAACAACAATCTGTTTTCTACTGCCGGTTCTTTAAAAGCTTTTACACCAAGTTTACCCAAATCCATACCATCAACAGCAATGATGGATTGTGTAGAAATCCTGGAACGTTGGCCAGTCATACGAGAGACGCCACCCAAAAACTCAAAGTCGCTTGCGCCTGTTTGCCACAAAACCAATTCTTTTGCGTGATAGGTCACAGCGTTTTCCCAGGTAATCCAACCCCATGGTTGTCCACTTTTATCCAATGTCAAAATTAATGGTGATGCGCTCATTTTATACTCCTATTATATCATTTAAATGGCGGAGGACAGAATACTCGAAATTCAAGCCATTCTTCATGGCTCCGTCTGTTTTCGAAACAGTGACAACCCCTGGCTGCTTTATCCTCCTATTACTATACTCTTGGGTTCGTGTTAACAACAATTTTTATTAGCTACTGCTACCATAGCATCCATCCATTTTAAATGGGATGAATTGAAATGTTCCTCTTTAATTCGTTGATTCTCTATTCTTAATTGACCAATTATTTCAACTAGTTCGTCTTTTGTGTAATCTATAATTGATTTGCTAAACCACATATCACTTTTCACAGTGTCCATATTAATCCTCTAAAATTGGCGGAAGGCAGAGATCACGATTCTCAAGCCGTTCATCACGACTCCACATACTTTCCAAGTATGGCCCATCCCTGATGAATTTACCTTCCATTCTAGCTATTTATTATACATCTCATCACTTATGTTGTCAATAGCTTGACAGACACTCGTATTTAATATAGAGTGGATTTAATCACAGAACTATATATAAATCGAGGAAGAACATGGGAAAAGCAAATGAAGTAGGTTATTTTGATCGAGTTTTAGCTTTAGACGTAGAAACCAGCGGTCTAATACGAGGAACTGGTAACCCTTGTATCAATCCAAAAACTGGAGATTATTATCAAATCGTTTCAATAGGCTTGGCAGTCGCTGGTACAAAAACTCTCAAACCAGCCGATACACTTTATGTTGAAGTTAAATGGGATGGTAAAAGTCTTTGGGACAAAGGAGCAGAACGCAAACATGGTCTGACAAAAGAATACCTTGAACAAAACGGTATGGATGATATTGAAGCTTTATCACACGTTGTAGATTTCATTAAAACATATTGGGATTCCGACGCTGAATACGCAAAAGATCGTATAGTTCATCTTGTAGGTCACAATGTTTCATCATTTGACATTTGGTTCTTGAGACAACTTTTTGAAAAATATCAAATCCCTTTCTTTCCTTATTCAAATCAATTCATTGATACAAATGCAATTGGTTGGATTACAATGGATATGTTTTCATCTGATAAAATATTTGAAACTATTGGAACTACACGAGATAAGCACAATTCACTTGAAGATGCGCTATTGTCGCTGGAAACTGTAAGACGAGCTAAGAAAATTTGTGACGTAATGGATTTTAGATCAATGTTTGAATCTTCGTTTTAATTGCCAAAAACATTATTCAGTTGACGATTGACTCTTACAAAATTTGTGCATTTAGAAATTTGTTTAATCCCGTCCGCTCCTATATATGTACAAGCACTTCTAACGCCACCAAGAATTTCTTCTATAGTATTCTTAATTGGTCCTTTGTATGGAATTTCTACTTCCTTGCCTTCTGCTGCTCTATAATCAGCTTTTCCACCATAATGAAGTTCCATCGCTTCTTTAGAAGACATACCATGGAATTTCATTTTTAAATTATTTGGATCTACAAAAAGCGACATTGAAATTGGGTCTTCAGACGATATTTTTCCATTTATAGTATGTCCAATTTCTTTGAGTTCGCCTATTAGTTCGCCTTCACATTCACTATGTCCTGCGAATAATCCTCCACACATAACGAAATCGGCACCTGCGCCAAATGCTTTAACTATGTCTCCTGGGCAGGTTATTCCACCATCTGCACAAATTAAACCATTCTTAATACCGTGTGCTGCGTTGGCGCATTCAATAACGGCTGATAATTGAGGATATCCACAACCAGTTAGACTGCGAGTAGTACAAACAGATCCAGACCCTATACCAATCTTCACTATATCAGCACCTTTTAATAACAAATCATGAACCATATCAGGAGTTACAACGTTTCCAGCCATAATACACGCATCAGGAAAGTTTTCACGCATTAGTTGAACAAAGTCTACAAGTTTAGTTGAATATCCATTTGCGATATCAATACAAATATAATTTGGTTTATTTTTTTCGTTATCAAACACATACCAAAACTTTTTCATGTCATAGTCGGATATACCCATAGTATAAAAAGTGTGTGGGTTATCATAATTAAGATTATTAAAATATTTGGCAAGCACTTCTTTTGGATAAAACTTATGTAATGCAACTCCTATATTGTATGGTGTTAACGCTCTTGCCATTGATATTGTACCCACAAAATCCATATTTGCAACAATAATTGGAGTACCAGTATAGGTAAAAGGAGCATATCTAAACGTAAAATTACGAGTTAAATTAACTTCTGACCGACTTGAAAGTTCTGATCGTTGTGGAACTAATAAAACGTCACTATAATCAAGTTTAACACCATCCAGAAATCTCATGTTTTATTCCAATGCAATTGCAGCATTCGAGGTCATTACAGCCTCTCGAATTTTACGGAGCGCAGCGGTTCTATCTGCACTTGACGGTACATTAAGCATTATAGTAACGGCAAATTGCTTACCAGCATCGCGGATTGCTTGATATCGTGCTTCTTGACCTGCTTGAACAGGATGATATGTAAACCATCGCTCTATTTCTTTTTGTTGTTCTGGTGTATACATTATTCATCCTCATCATCTATATCTTCATCGTTTTCGTCCCATTCCCAACCTGGATGAAGGATTTTCATTGCTTCAACCATTTCTGGATAATCATAGAGACAAGACCAATCATCTGCATCATTATCTTCAAAAAGATCGATCAAATTTTCACAAATTTCTACTTTAACTCCATGATCAATATCATTCTCTTTTAAACGTGGCTCTAGTACTTCTTCCCATATTTGCGCAAGCAAACTCATTCCATTACTCCAACCCATAACTATCTCCTTTATATTTTAAGTTTTAAACATGCAGTACCACCACCAGCTTTTAAGAATTCACTCACCGAAATAACTATCACCGTATATCCAAAATATTCCAAATGCTCTTTTAAAATAGTACTTATGTTATTCACAACTATATAGTCTCCAACATTTATTGCATTGCATGAAAAATTAAGTGCATCTTCTTCAGTAACTGGAATTAATCTATTTGTATAATAACCAAATTCTACTTCAATCTTATTTAAACTAATTTTATCAAACGCGGGCGGATAATACATCACATGACCTTTAGATAACGGTGCAAAACAAGTATCTAGATGATAAAATCTTGGATCAATTAACTTAAGGGTGTGTACCCCACTATGCAAATCAGAAAGAAAATAGGCAGCGACCTCGTCTGAACGAAATCCGTGTCCAACCCATAACCTATTATGGCTATCAAAAAGAGCGTCTCCTTCCCCTTCAAAAAATATACTACTTGGGAGTTCCAGTATGGAGTAACCTTTATTTTTAAACCATTGCTTGAAAATTTCTTTTTCTGGTTGTCTTTCAGGACATCGAAAATTACTAAGAACAATAGTTTTATCCAATACTAATCCAGCGTTCGCTGTAAAAACCATATCCGGCAAACCGGATTGAGGAAATATGTCTACAATAGAATAATATCCATAAAGTTCTTTAGAAATATTGTTAAGTGTAATATATAAATTCGTCCATTGCTCATACGCCAAATCATAATTTACTTTACCAATGTTTGACGGCATCCAAAAGTTAATATTATATTGAATTCCGTAAAAGCTAGGATTACACAATAAGAATTTTGGTGTCATATTATTTAGCTAGAGAGAAAGTTGGAAGTAATTGAGAGAATTCAAACTCCCAACGATTGTTAATCATTGAATTTACATCAATAGGATTCGTTAAATCAAAAGATGCAAATCCTTTACGATTCAATTGTTCTTGAATATTTGTACGAATGATTCCTGACACATCTTTTTTAAGAATTTCTGCAAACTCATAAATTCTGGTTGGGAGAATAATAACGACCGAAGTTAAACAACCATTAAGAGCATCAGATTCTTCAAAAAATTGTGTATATGGGAATTCGTTATACTTTTGCGCTTCAGCTTGCTCAAAAAATGTGTGTAATTCTTGAAGAGACTTTTGGTTACCACCATTAAGATAGATGGAAGTCTTGTGATTTTTGTTAAAATCCCGTAGCATGCTTTGCTGGGGAGTTTCTGTATTATCATACTTGTTAAAAAGTTCACCAAAGGCGTGTTGTCCTTGTATACCTTGTTGAATTGAAGACAGATAGAAGTTTCCGAAAAAATAGGCTCTCATTTTATAGTTCCTTAAAATTAAAGTTGCAATATCATATTTGTGTAAATATCATTCAGTATGCCAGTCTTCATGAATACCTTTAGATTCTACCACAAGCCACATTCCAAGAAAACCATCCGATCCAACTATATTAAGATTATCATTCTCTTCTAACCACCATAATTTGCCCTGCAAAAGTTTACCTTCTTCGCGCGGTTGATACCATTTTTTTGCATTATGCTCAACATATAATCCAATACTATCTCTTTGAATTTTTAAGACGCGCATTATCATAGTATCCTCCAAATCATAATGAATCAAAAATTCATTTCTTTTTTGCTAGCTCGTATTCTCTCGCAACAGTAATATGAAATGGATAATCATTCTTAAATCCAAGTTCTTTTCTGATTTCTTTAAAGAAGTCACAACGAACCGGCAAAACCCAAAATTTCCAAATTTTTTCTAATTCAATATCATATTCAAAGGTAACAATTTCACCAGAATATTTTTTCCATAAATTTTGAAATTCAGGCTTGACTTCTTGGCGACCATCTAAAATGGTTACATGTGGTTTCCAGGCAGTTGCTTGAAGCATACCAACACCATGATTACGCAAATGCCAACGATAATAAGCACCAAAATCTTCAAGTGAATTCCCGCCCATTTCTACAATGAGCCACCAAGAACCACCACGAGATTTTTTTCGTAAATCTAAGCGCACTGGGTCATAAATTAAACGACCCGTTGTTTTTAACCAACGCACTTTCAAATCTCCTATTTGGTACCCCCGGCTGGATTCGGACCAACGCAACTCAGTAATCGGCTGAGTATTCTACCATTAAATTACAAGGGCGTATATTTTAAAAATGTACAACATTAATTAGCATGGCCAGCAAATACACTAGCATGGGCAGCAAATAAACCAAAACCATAACCAACAGAAATCCCAATAGTCAACATAATAATACTAACTATAATAATATCTTTCAGATCAAAATATACTAACTCATCACCCATTGGCTGATCTATGCGCTGTTGAGATACACATGCTGAGCAATAACTGCCTATAGTGCTAGCAAAATTTATACAATGTTTAGTTAGGCATCGGCGCATATAATATCACCACTCATCATAATTAGTTAAATCAATCTCTTGTTTAGATAACGCATCTCTCACCTTCACGATCATTCCAAGACTAGTTGGAGTAAAACTATATGTTAAACTCCCACCTATTGCACCACCATATGGGGTATGTTCATCTAACATATGTTTCCTAATTTCTGGAATAGCCCATTGTCGAGTAGCATTTTCTTTATTAGCTTCTTTCAACCAATAATTAAATTTAAGCCACTGCTCAGCATCCAATATAAACATTTTTCTCTCCATGGTAGCGATTGATGGTTACGCTCCATCTACTCAACGTTATGAGCGTCGCGTGATAACTAGTTCACTAAATCGCCAAAGATTGTATATTAATCGTTTTTTTCTTTATTGTCAAGCATTTTCTGCAAGTTGGCACCCTCGACAGGAGTCGAACCTGCATTAACTAACTTAGGAGGTTAGTCCATATCCTTTCTGGCACAAGGGTATTAATATCTAACAAACTTAGAAACGTTACGTTCGTCTGGTGTAATACCAAAATCATCCATAATATCTGCAGTAACTCTTCTTTTAATAAAATCTGCAACTTCAGCATAAGCCGAAGTTGATAACAATTCATCAATTTTGGTTTTTAAATAATTAGGATCTTTCATTTGCTCATCTGTACTGGTTTGCGCTATAATACCAGCAATGGCTTTTCTAATATCTCCGTGTGATTGTGGACCGACGCCTCTGCGAGCGTCCAAGTGCATTTCGTAAAGTTTCATTCAATATCTCCAACGTATAAGAGTATTTATTACAAATACTTACTCAACCCACTGCAATGTACCGGTTGCTCGAAATGGCATTGGTTTGCCTGCATCGTCAAGAAGTAACACTCCATCAACTTCGGCTGCAAAATACTTTCCGTGTCCAATAGGTTTCCCATTATAAAGTACATTCTTTACGACTTTACCATCAATCATTCTAACCTTGCGAGGGGCTTTCTTTTTCCCTCCCGTTTTAGCTGCTGCCATTTTTTCTCTCCTTTTCACATATAAAAATTATATAATTTATTGTTCTGCTTCAAACCTTTCCCAATACGTCTTTTCTTCTACATCATCATATTTTCTTACTTCTAACCAAATAATTCCAATATTAACATCAAAATCACCAAAATAATCATAATAAGGAGACATTTCCAACACACAAGATAAAGCGTATATGCCTTTTTCTTTTGGAATTTCATCTTCACAAGTAAAATTACTTAGTTCTTCGGCAGGCTCTATATTTAGATGAGAACTCGACGCAGTTATATCCAAAACTTCGTAACTATCATCAAAACGATGTACCAATATAGTTCCTAAAACAAAATATTTCATTGTTTTGCATTTCCTATATAATTTATGGCGGAAGCCAGAATACTCGAAATCCAAACCGGGTCTTAGCCGGTTCCCATTCTTTAGCAAAGAAGTACGATCCCTGATCGTTTTAGCTTCCAGAAATCCTATTTATAATAAATCAATTTAAACATGGAAGATGGATTTTATCCCACCTTCCACTGTTTGTCAACTATATTTGTGGTTTTATACTACAATTTTTAATCCTGTGCCACACTCAACACAAAAATTAGCAGTAGCTTTGTTTGTACGTCCACAAGAAGTACATTTTGGTTTTATATTAACCGTGACTGGTTTAGAAACCATCATACCTTCTTCAGTTTTGCCCAAAAGTCTAATAACGATAACATGACTTTCAATTTCTACCGGGAACCAATCTCCTTTGTAGAATTTCTGTTCTGAAATTTCACCGGGAACAGTAATTCCAACATCATTTGTAGATAATTCGGTTTTAACAATTGGTACTTTTGTAAAATCTTTTAAGCGATAATTCTGATCTGTAGTATATTGGTTTTCACCAACTGCTGTACATCTACTTCGTAAATTTTGTCCATCGCCCATATCTGAACTGTTAATTTCCGAATTACACAAATTGTAATCATACGAATCGTATGTTCCGTCGGAATAGTTATCTTGATACTTATATATTACATAGTCTAGTTTTACCCACGGGTTATAACCCGGAAGATAAGTATGTTCAACCTTTTTGTACGTTTTTTCAAATTGATACTCAACACGAATCAATCCATCCTCAACACCAATACCACGATGTTTTTCAACACTAGAAGTGCGTTCAATAAATTTAAATTTATTGCCAGCAGTTAAGTTGTTGTTCTTGATGAATCTTTCAATATTAACTTCTCCATTAGCTGGAATAATTAGACTCAAACCATCGGTAACGGATATACCATCTATGGTAATATTAACTAAAGCACGAACGGAATTAAGATTTTTAAGGAAAATGGAATATTCTACTCCGAATGGAATGAATACATCTCCATTTTTTGTTTCACGTAAAACTTTATTATTGTGTTTGATGGCCACCGCCAATTTATTTCCATACATCATCGCTTTCTCCTTAAACAGCACACAGACTAAGTGCTCGGTTATTAAAGTCTGTTTGGTTGCAAATTATAAGTAACAGTCAAATATATTTAAAACTATTACTCACATCTTATTTATCACTCCTTTTTAATGTTTATAATACCTTAAAAGGTAACTCATAAATCTCACCACACCCATTAGAAACAAAATCCTCAAAACTAATGATGTTATTTTCATGCATTTTTCCATTCAAATAACAATCTATAACAGAAACAATGCCCGCCGCTGTCGTTTTTTGAATAGCTGAAACTCCTACCTCTCCATAAATTTTCTTATAATAAGTTTGTCGGCGCAACTTACCGTTACATTTACCAGTAACTTCAACAAAAATCAAAACAACATCGTCATCATTATGTGGAATATGATTATCAAAAAGTTCAACTACTTTTTCTTGTGATAATCCAAGATCTTCTTTAAGGAATAAAATTTGATCACGATGGCCTTTGTGACGTATGGTTTTGTATGTTAATTTGCTAATATTTTTCCCAAATGAATTAATCAAACGGTAAGAAAGATTACCAGCACCGCCAGATGTATTAAATGCTTCGTATTCTACCCCATCTAATAACAAAGTTTCTAATCCTTCAAGAGGTTGGAGCATTACCAGTTTTCTGTCTACAATAGCAGGACATGGTTTATAATATTCATTAACCAATCCTTCTGAAGACCACGACAAATAGTATTTTATGTGATTTGTTGTAGTGATTGGTAAAGCACCTACGCGCATTTTGACTTCATCTATTTCGTCAAAAATTCCCATTAAATTATTTGCAATAATACCAATGGCTCCGGGAGCCAATCCACATTGTGGTACAAAGATAACATTTTTTTTCTTACCATTTAACTTAGTAATATTATTAGCTACTTCTATATCTTCTGTTAAATCGAAATAAGATACTCCAGCACTTAAAGCGGCATTGGCAATAAATAAATTAACATTATACGGTGTTGCTGCGATTACGGCGTCGTGACCAGTAATCAATTCAACAAGCGTGTCAAAGCTATCTAGATCAGGATAATTTCGATTTACTTTGGCAAATTTCTTATCGAAGACCGACACTTCATAATCTAAGTCTTGTAGATATGTTTGAATAGTTTGTCCGATTAGTCCGTGACCAAAAAGGCAGATTTTTGACATGATATTCTCCTATTTAAAGAAGAGTATCATAGATTGATAGTAAACGCAAGTTTGGCACCCTCAGTCGGATTCGAACCGGCAATAATAGTTTCGTAGACTATTGTGATATCCAATTTCACTACAAGGGCATTAATACACTAAATTGTAAATTTCGTTTTCTAATTTTTTAGCAAACTCTTTAACCTTTCGTTGTGCTTCTTTATAAATCCATTCCTCGTCAGGTACAACCCCTTCCACACTAGCATTTAGTTTAGCACCCCTTTTAACTGCCCATACAAAACGATTTGCCATGATTGCCATAACTTCATCGTTTGTAAGACCTTTTAGTTTGTCAGTTTTAATAGGATGCTCACCCATGGAGCGATCTCCAGTCCAAAATGAATCTAATCTCATCTTTTTACCCTCAATTTTTCTAGCTATTATGTATTTATCAATTTCGAATCTTTATAAAAAATATTCCAAAACATTCGAAATTATAAATGAAATAATCAATGCAAATAAAATTTTTTCGACCATTATTGTGGCTTAATAGATGTAATTACACATTCGTTATATAGATCATCAAATACTTTAGTCTCATCTGTTCCCAAAGGAGTTGTATCAAATATTCTAGACATTTTATTTTGAACGACTAAAATTGTTTCTGGGGCAAGCCCATTTCTAGTCAACGTTTTTTCAATATCGGCAAGAATTTCTTGTTTTGTTTTACCCAAATTTTTTCCATCAATTGTTGCCGATGCTATATTTGCCCAACGAGAACAATTTTGAACTATGACTAAATGTCTAGATGATGCACTAAATACTGAACCAGAAAAAACTAACAAACTCGAACATAATAAAATTTTCTTAAACATATTAAATCTCCTTATAATTATAACCACACTGGCAGGGCTGTAGAGAATCGAACTCTATCCGAACTTGCTTCAGAGGCAAGCGTGGCTCCAAGCCTCAACCCAACTGTAACTTTAAAACAATTGATATAAACAAAAAACTAATCCAATTAAACCAACTACTATCACAATAACTGGCAAGAATTCTTCTTTTTCTTGGTCATTTCCTAAAAAATTGTATAATACCATGTTTTTAATTCGTTCGTTTAAATCGCTCATATAAAAATCCTATTATAAATCTTGTTATTGGCTCTCCAGGTAGGGATCGAACCTACGACCTACGGTTTAACAGACCGCCGCTACTACCGCTGAGCTACTGGAGAATGATTGGCGGGACTGGAGGGAATCGAACCCTCACTCTCTGCTAGACAGGCAGGCATTCTACCACTAAATTACAGCCCCTTATTTAACGTTTTATCTAATTCAATTGCCCTAAGACCTATATCTCCTAATTGTTTTAATGAAAGAGCACCCTTCGTTGTGTTTCCTATATGACTAAGCACCAATATATTTTCCTTGGTATATCCTTTTTTATTGTTAATTCTGTCTAATGTTGGAGAACTAGCGTGAAGCTTTCCATTACCAACTTCTATTTTTAATCCACTTAATGGACAAATTTTTGGAATCTTAATGTCATCTAATTCGATATCAAATTCTAAATTATTATTTCTTGCCCTCTTCTTTGCTTCTTTTAGTAAAAGTTTTCTTGGATCATTTCTGTGAGCATCCCTATCCCTTTTATTAATACGAATTTTATTTCGTTCGTAATAATTATTTTTTCGTTGCTTTTCTTCACTACTTGTAGCAGTAATCTTAATGCATTCTATACAATTCTTGTTTACTACTTTTCTTTCCGAAAAATGACCATATTTACATTTTTTCGCTGTGAAATAAAATTCCAATCCTCTACTTTTTGCTTCTTTTCTAGATATTATTTCCATAATTTCACAAATTGAATTCATTGTCGAAAGAATCTCTTCTTCGTGCGCGCAGACCATTACACCATGACGGTATTATACATTAATTCATACTATTTTTAAGTTACTAAATATTCTAAAACAGGAGACATTATATATGGATAAATCACAATCGTCAATCAATATCGATATCCCCCAACCTTTTACAACTAACAATTTTCAGGTTATTTTTTCCAATCCTACGCTAGACGTACTAGACGAGAGAAAAAAATTAACTCTAATGGTTACCACAATCGTTCTTGATTTATCTTCTAATCAAATGGTTATTGCGATTGATCATTCGCCAATACCCAAATTTTTAGAATTAATTAAAAATATTTCTACAAACGATACTATTATTCAATTAATACTAACAAGTTCCCAAACTGGACAAAAAATAGATAGTCAATTATATCCACGAGCAAGATGCACCAAACACGAATTTATGTTGGATACAATGTCTCAGGCTATTGCAAAACACGTTTTGGTGTTTAACATATCATGAATCGTTTCTGGTTAAATTTTCAATATCTCGATTCAATTTTATAATAATATTTCTTGCCACAAAAGGAAACCACCCTGGAACAAAAGCATGAACTAATGATGTAAATAATGCTAATAGTAACCAAAAAGATGCTTTTATCGCAAACCAAAAATGTATCCAATAAGTTTTTCTAGCTTCTTGTAAATGTTTAAACATAATTTCTCCATTTGGCAGGGGCGTAGGGTAACGATCCCTATCCAATCTGCTTCAAAGGCAGAAGTAGCTCCTAGCCTCACCCCAACTGTTTATTCTACTGGTTTACTGTAAATTTTTATTAATTGACGAGTAGGCCAGAATTCTTTTTGTACAACCTCATAAAATTTTAGACTATACGGATTAACGAATGTTTCTCCCTTTGCTGGAGCTATACCAGTTGATATATCTCGGCAAAGAAATGTTTTATCTTCTACGTAATATTCTATTGTAACCACAATACTCTCCTTTTTGCTATAATCTATTTATCTCTTAAATTGTGTGCCTTTCGTCATTGGCTCCAGAGGCTGGGATCGAACCAGCGTACCGTTATATACGGGATATGCTTGCTTAACAGGCAAGTGCTATACCACTTAGCCACTCTGGAATAATTCTTTACGTTCTTTACAATTTTTAAGTATTTCTATTCGTCTTTCGTCAAAAGCAGTTGGCCACTCAGCAACTTCATACGTAGTTCTAAAACATCCTATACATACAAAGTCTTTATTCAACTTACAAACACTAATACACGGACTATTTGTCAAGACTAATCTCTCCCGCATCTGCTTCTATTTCAGTTACATCTTCCTTCTTAAGAATCGTCTCAACGTATTCAATCTTAACAAATTTTAATGAAGTCCTAGATATAATATTCTTTGCCGCCCAAATTGCTGATTCTTCAGATTTAGCATCTAACGAAAAATTAATTGTAATTAGTGTATCATTTTTCTCTACAATTAAAGCAAGATTGTATTCATTCATTTAAACCTCTTACGCATCCCTTGTCAAAAAATGAACTTTCATTGAAACAGGATTAAACCATAACTGAACAACTTCTTTTGCAATTTCAATTGGGATTTCTTTACAAGAAAAAATATCCAAATATGCATCTCTGGTATAATCAACGAAGTGCCCAGTAATAGCACTAGTTTCAATTAATTGAACTAGGGAATATCCACCTTTTTGAGGATCGTGAGTTGCAAAATGAACGATTTGCGGTTCTCCATAAGCTTTCATATTAATTTTTACAACAAGTTCTTTAACAAAAGACTCAATCATTTTTGCATCTAAAACATTTTTGTTGCATGATCCACAATCCAATATAAGATGTTCACCCCAATAATACATTTTATTTCTCCTTTAATTAAAACTCGGCTCTGTTTAAAACAACGTTCATAATATTTTTAAATGCAACAGATATATCATCTTCTGTAAATTCACCTTGTTCAATGCTTAATTTCATTTCGCGAACAAAAAATGGATCTTCTTCTTCAAATCTTAAAACCATATTTTCAATAACGTATTTCATTTCGTTACTCGTTGCATATTTTCCTAATACATAGGTCATTTTTAAAGCCACTTGATTTAAATCTTTCATATTATATATCTCCGTAAATCTGGCACCCTCGGCAGGACTCGAACCCGCATCTAAATGGGTAGAAACCATTCGCTCTATTCCGTTAAGCTACAAGGGCAATTCGTGCATATTACTACTTTTCAACTACTTTGTAAAACAAATTTTGGTACCTCTTGTAGGAATTGAACCTACGACCTGAGCGTTATCAACACCCTGCTCTACCGCTGAGCTAAAGAGGTAATTTGGACCACTTCTTCTAATTTTTCTTTGTCTTTCCAATCCATATTTTGCCTTTGGTGGGTCTTAATGGAATCGAACCATCAACCTTCTGTGTGTCATACAGATGCTCTACCACTGAGCTAAAGACCCTTTTAATCAATGTGCCAATTTGACATTCGAGATTGACCAGATACATTTGCAACTGCTTGCCCAATTAGGTATCGATTAAGATCGCCTTTTTGAAATTTAATCGCTTCTTGAACTAAATTTTCATGTAGTGGTTGTAAATCATTATAAATTTCTTCTAGAGATTCTCCGCGCGACACACGCTCATAAACTTGCTTTGCGCCTTCAAACCAAGCATTGGATGTCGTCATTTCTACCACTTTTTGTTCTATTTGTTTATCTTGTTCAGTTTTATGCATTTTTTCTCCTAGTCACATACAATTTCAATCTATCAATAACTTCTTTCGAGTACTCTTTTCCGTATACATCATCTAGACTGTATTCAATCATACTGAACAATCTATCCCACGTCCAGTGTTTGTCAATTCCAGCTTCAAAATAATCACACCAACTTACAACCTCATTTCTTTCTTTCAAATACTCTAGAACTATATCTAACGACATTCCTTGTGAATCACAGAAGTTGAAAACATCACTACCAAAAACAACCTGTTTATCGTCCTCAGTTTTACCTATTACTCGAAGTCCATAGCGTACTTTCCATTTACGTTTAACGCTTTTAGCGGTGTCATAGCATCCTCCATTTGTTTGATTATTTGGAGCCTTACTTCGGACTTGAACCGAAACTTCAACTTTACAAGAGTCGTGTGCTAGCCAATTAACACCAGCAAGGCATTTTATGGTTGCCCCGAACAGAATCGAACTGTTTCATGAACTTTGTAGGAGTCCCAGGCTAACCGTTACATCACGGGGCAAAACACTGATTGTTTGGGTACAGGAACAACCAGCAAACCCTATCATTTCTTAATATTGCGCTTCAATTTCTTTTAGAATTTTGAATAGTTCTTTGTCACATCCCTGACTTCTTATGAGATAGTAACACGTTCCTTTTTCCAAACGATACAACAATTCTTTCACTGATGTTTCTTCTGGCAACCACTCACCCTCTAAACCATAACAGCTACAATGACTTCCATTAACTTCATAAAGCTTTCCGTCTTTCTTGAACAACACGAATGCTGATCCAGAATAATCTTCATAACTATAGGATGCTAATAAAATCTTTGCTCCATCAAGTTCTGACAGGTTAATCGCAAAATCTCGCGCAACATCTTCTTTATCACTCCAGTTTCCGTAATATGTACTCATGATAATCTCCTTTCTATAAATCATTGACACCATGTCAATGCAATGACCGGATGGATTTATATTCACGAGGTCATACTGCACCTATACAGAATTCTGTAAGATAAAGTATATATATTCTACCAAATTTTTAAAGAGCAAGTCAACAACAAAATACAAATAAAAAAGCCCGGTTTTTCCGGGCTTTCGTGTTTGGATTCTTGTTACAGTTTACAAGACACGAACGCCCTCCTGTGATCTTTGATTATCGATCACATTCGCAATACGCTTTGTCTGTTGTGTTACTGTAAACATTTTTAATCTCCAAAAGGACAAGAAATATCCCACCGCCTCCACCAGTTAGTTCAAACGGAACTAACAACGTTCATCAAGTATATATGTCTTCTGATACAAAGTCAAATGTTTCTGCGTCAATTATTGGTAATTTTTGCTTCATTTATTATGTTTATAAAGTAATCCATATTATTTCCCTTTTGGTTCTTCTGGTACAACAATCCAAGCTACTTTATAACCCTCTTCATTTTCTTTAACAAGTTCCACGCCTGGAAAGCCATTATATTCTCTTGAGCGTGAAACGACCGAATATCCAATCATTTCTTCAACATTATTTTTTAATGAATCACAAGCAAGCGTATAACATTTCAGTAAAAGTTCTTCTTTAGATAATGAAAATAGTAATGTATCATCTACAGTTATACAAACAACGCCTTTATTATTTTTTTCGGCAACATAACAATGTATAGTATACCAAACAGGGGTAATATTTTCTTCGGTCATGTTAATTTGGTTCCTTGTCTATGTTAACGGCTTCCGTTTTTGTTGAAATTGGTTTAGGAGTTTTAAAATCCGAGGCATACCAACCAGTTCCTTTTAATCGAAATCCGGCAGCAGATATCAATTTAAAAAGATTATTAAGCCCACATTTTGGGCATTTTGTTAATGCCTCGTCATTCATTTTTTGCAAAGCTTCAAAACGATGAGAACAATCGTCACAAGAATACTCGTAAATAGGCATAGAAAATCCTCTTCATGAGGGCTATTTAGTTCTAGAATCTATCGATGAAATTAATGTATTGGAAGTACTTTATTAATGCGAGCAATAACTTCTGCTAATTGATCTTCATATCTTTTTATTAATGCCCAATCGATTGAAGTTTTTGTTTGTTTTAATCTTAGTTCAAACAACTTATCTTCAATGGTTTGTTTTCTTAATTCATCTATATATGTTTTTTGTTGTTCCTGAATTAATTGTAACTGTTGCTGTGCTGCTTGGTGCATTTTAATAAATTCTTCCGCATGTACATAACGGCTATCAACAGTTAAAACGGCACCTATAATAACTCCAATTGCAGTGATTCCACTAGCAATCGTAACAATACTCTTCAATGGAGAATTAAACATGGCTGTAACACGAGGATTCATATAGATCTCAATAAGTTATAAAGATATTTATAACAAATCTAGACTTTTCTTGGTTTTTAATGTCTTATTGATTAATAAATCTTATCTCGTCAAATCCTTCGTTTTTGGTTGGTTCTTGATATGAAGCTCTCATATTAGCAAGAACGTTTCCGGGAATAACTTTACCACTTTCAGCAGCACGTTTATCTAAACGTTGTTGTAAAACATCATCTGGAACAGAAAAAACAACAGCAATTTTTTTATATTGCTTTGGTATTAAACGAAGTTTTTTTGCACGAGATGCAACATTCATATTGGTTTGGTCAATAACAATATTTCGATTGTTGACAATTGCATCATTAAATAAATTATCAAATTCGATTTGTGGAATTTTAAAACCCAATTTATGGAATGCTTGTGAGTATGTCATTCCTCGTTCTTTAGCCAAACGATCAAAAACATCATCAGTAGATAGAATCACGTAATCCTTTGGTAATTTGTCACGAAAAGTAGACTTTCCAGAACCTGGAAGTCCAACTAAAAATATCGCTACTGCTTGATCGTGTATTTCATTCAATTTCATCTTCGCCTCTTACTGTTTATAAAATCCATTCATTCGATTCTTTTTATCTAAATATTCTTGACAATCTGTACAATATTCTACTCCTGGTTGTAACACTCTTCGGCGTTCATCTATTGGATCTAAACAGTCTTTACAATTTGTCCGACTATTTGCAATTAAATTTTCGACCTGTTCTGATGTCATTCCTTGAGTTTTCTGTCGATCTCTTACAGCTTGAATAGCTTTTTCTGTTGTTACTAAATCCAACCATTGTGCAAGATCTGTTTCATCATAAACGTCTACATCCATAAATTCTTGTTCCATGTTCATTTTTGCTCCTAATTAAAAATAATACTTTTATTTACTACCGTTTAACATAATTACATCAGATTATACTGCTGTTTTATCCTCAATAATTACAAGTTTATCCTCAATAATTTTAATCTGAACTAGTTTTGCGCCAGCAGTACGAACATAATCACGACCTCCATCAATCCAAACACTTTTATCTGGACTGGTTCTAAAATCATGGCGGTACGCACTGTAAATCACATCTCCGTTATCTGCAATAATACCTGTAAGTGGTTCATTAACCGCAGACTGACCACCAGTAATATACAACAAGTTGCCTCTCATAAATAATCCAAAATAATGACTGTATTCTGGATTTGGAGGAACTTCCTGATAAAATACAGCAATCGGTTCTTCAGCCCATTCACCACTTTTTGTACGACAACATACTTCGCAAACAAAACGAGCATTTTTTTGTTTTTCAGCTTCATCAATATTAAATCCCCAGTAACGGGAAATTCGTTTACCTTCTTTGTTTATGTTGTAATCTGGTACGATATTCATAAAACTTCTCCTTATGTTATGGTGGGTCTGGTTGGACTCAAACCAACACTCCTTATGTTATGAGCATACCGCTTCATCTTTAAGCTACAGACCCTTATTTCGTAAAAACAGCAAGAATTTATATCTTATCTGTCGTATATAACTTTATCGATTAAATGCCCTTGCATTTTTCTTAGCACCTGGAAGAGTACGAAACGAACTATGATTTGATAACCCATCCATGTGATCTGGCCCGCGAGTGACTGCAAAATTTAGGATTTCGTTTCCATCTTGGTCTTTGAGATTACGTTTTTGACGTTCCTTCTTAGCATCTTGTTTATTTTGAAAATATAGATCAGAGATAAGTGCTTCTGCACCAGTCATTTCTTTCAAACCGAATAGTTTTAGCATTTTTTTGTTCCTTTAAAAAGAAAAAGAGTAGATCACACCGAAGTGCAATTCTACTCTCTTAGTTTGAAGAAGTCAAGTATTAGCCGATAACTAATGATTCTCCTGTGCTTCCAGCGGTATATAGATACAATGCAGAATCTGAAGTAGTATTTCTATTAAATTTATTTAGATCTCCAGGTCCAGTTCCAGTATTAAGACCAATGTTCCAAGTAGCGAACTCTTGGTAAGAGAACGATCCACTACCACGTCGTGAAACAACATAGAACACTGCTGCAGCATTATCTTCTACTCCACCGACTGGTGGCTGAACACCGTTACAATCTGTTAATGGACCACCACGAGTAAGCAATGTACCTGTGGTAAGAATGTTTACAGCAGAATTTGCAGGCAATGCATTAGAACTTGTTATACGTAGGTTACCACCAACCAACGATGCTACACCATTTGCGCCCAAGTCAGTATTAATTTCAGACAACAAAGTTGTGTATGTTAGAGCGGCTGAACCTGCTACTGAAACAGCAATTACAGCACTAGGAACTGCAGCAACAACTGATACGAAACCATCAAGAGGTGCTGCAAATAGTGTACCGGCAGTAATTGCAACGCTTGAACCTACTGTTGTTGAGTTAGATATAACACGAATATTTCCACCAACCAATCCAACAACTGCTGTGTTAACTAGATCGGTTTGAATTTGTGTTAATAGATCACCATACGTTTGTGCTGTTGAACCTAAGATAGAGATTGCATGTGGAGTACCATCAACTGCAATACTTGCTGTGTATGTCGTTGCACCAACCAAATTTGTTGCTGAAGATGCTGTCTTATTGCCACCAACGTTAACAACTTGATACCCGCTAACAGCACCATTATCAAAAACAACAGTAAATGTGTATACAGGAGTTGTTCCTACAACAGCAGGAGCAAACAAGTAGAAGTTAGACAAACTTGCGAATAGAGAGTTTGCACCACTATCAGCAAGAGATACAGTTGAAGAAGAACTTGATGTAAGACTTGTTACACGAATTCGTCCACCAACAAGTGCTACAGTTGCCCATGCACCAATATCTGTATTAAGTTCAGCGATCAATGTTGTAATTGTTTGTGCTGCTGAACCAACTACTGAAATCGCACGTGCAACACCATCAATTGTTGCTGTTGCTGTGTATGCTGTTGCTGCATTAGCAAGGCCCGTACTATCTGCACCAACTTTTTGGTACACAAATACAGCTTCTTGATAACCGGCTGTGGTATTACTAAGACCAGTTGCGGTAGCTCCAACTTTGTTTGCAGCAACGTCTACGACTTGGTAAGCATTAGCATCACCTGCGCCTGCACCTGCAACTGAAGTAATAGCAGTAAATCCTGTTAGTGAGGAGAACAATGCACCAATACCACCAACTGAAGCGTTGAATACGCTTGCGCCACCAGTAATAACATCAATTGCAGTAAATAGATCGCCACCACCAGACCCAAAGGTACCAGCAGCCAAAACGACTGTTGAAGTGACACCAGTAGTAGCACTTGTTGCAACGAATGCACCCCCGGTGTATGTTATAGTTGCTACACCAGTAACTTGAGCGTTCATTAACGCTGCAAGGGCATTATAACTTTCAGTACCAGCTACTACGATTACTTTCTTTAGAAGACCACCACCGTCAATTGTAATGTCAAAATCATAACTAGCGGCTGCAAGGCCCGGAACTACTGCACCTGCTGGAGCACCAAAGATAGACACGCTATCGCTACCGGATGTTGCTGGTCCATTTGTAACAGTGACCGTTGATGTACTACCAGCGGTTGGGGAAGTCATTCTTAGGTTGCCGTTAATTAAAAAGGCAGGAGTACCGGGTAGATCGGTGTTAATCTCTGCTAGCAAAGTTGTATATGTTTGGGCTGCACTACCAGTAACCAAAACAGGAGATGCAACTCCATCAATTGTTACTGTTGCTTGATAAGTTACTGCAGAATTTGTTAGACCAGTTGCTGATCCACCAACTTTATTACCTCCTACTCCGACTTCAGCGTAACCCTGAGAAGCCCCAGCAGAAAGAGTATTGGTGAATGTTACGGCAACAGTACCATTGACTGAAGGATTATATGTAAATCCTGTAACCGGTAAATTGTTAATTGCAATTTGAACGAACACGTCTACACCAGTTGTACCGGCGGTTACACTGACGGATGATGTTAAGCCCATCGTGCCGCTAGTAAAGACGAAACGGTTATTTGTGTCGTCGAATGTAACTGTACCACCTGCCCACGCCGTATCCATTAAAGCAGCCAATGCTGTAAAAGTTGTAGGAGCAGCAACTACTACACTGTATTCTGTAATTCCACCACCGTCTGTGTCAACTTTGAAATAGTAAGTAGCAGGAGTTGAAATAGCAACATCACTCGCAGCCACCGGAACGTCGGCAGTAACAGTTTGATAACCAGATGCATCTGCGGTAGCATCGTAAACTGTCCAGTCCGCTGCAATGAGCGCTGGTGAAACACCAAGATCAAAAATATTAGTATCACTATCAGCAACCTGATAATTGACCTTGGATTTGAATGTATCTAGAATTGTTACCGTAACTGTCATAGTAGTTCTCCCTGAGATTGTCCTATTGACTATTTATTATGTGTTACAACAATTCTTTAGTTTTTAAATGAATCTCGAAAAAAAACTACATGATCAAAAGGATGACAATTTCCATCGGTAATAATTATATGTTCTTTATCTTCGTCAAATTTCACGTTCGATGGTAATAAAGCCCTATGAATTACCATACAATCTTTTAATAAGTTAAAACCTTGCTCTTTTGCGTAATCTCCACATGCTGCTAAAAATGCCTGAGTAACTATCTTTTCATCGACACCTAAATGCTGAATTAATAGTTCAAGTTTTTGAAACGCTTGCTCCATCTACTGCCCCCTTGATATATTTCTTTAGTGTTGTTTCATAAGCAATACAAGCAAGGTATGACTGATCTAAGTATTCAGGATTCTTCTGCCATAATGTTTCGTAGCACGCTTGTGCTTCTGCTTCAAATTGTAATACATCATTGATGTGGTATTCTTCCGATGAAAAATTCGATTCTTGAGCAATAAGAACTACTTTGACTACATCATCAAGAAATCTTGTAACCATCACTTGCTCATATTTATCTTTATTCAAAATTTGTAAAACCGTAACAATATAACTAACAACGTTATCGGTCTTTTGAATAATTTCTTCGATACCGCTAGAATATTGAGCTAACGTAGTCATTTTTCTTCCTTTATGAAGTTAAAGAAGCCATTATACTCATTTTACAGTCAAAAGTAAAGCACAATAAAAAGGAGTGCCTAGCACTCCTTTTTATCAGTTTTTTCTACAATTATTCAACGATTGTTGAAGCCTTGTAACCATTTCGTTTCCAGCTAACGCCGACACGACCTGATGCAAAATACTCAACGCTACGAGTTGTGATTCGTGTGGTGCGTTGTTGAATTACATCCTTATGACGATTGTTCTTGCGGACGCGAACTTTAGTTCCTGCTGGAACCAACACCCAACCTCTTGTAACATCGTTCATACGTGGTTTAAAAATGATTTGAGCCTTTTCCATATTGATTCTCCTATGTATTATGTGGTTATATTTTATATTTCTCGCTCTTTAATTTCATTAAATGGGGTTTTCTCCCAATGTTTGTTGCACAAACACCTGAAATGCTGTTTTAGAGGATGCCCCAACGTGTGTATTGACTACTTCACCATTTTTGAAAATAATGAAAGTTGGAATGCCTCGGATCTTATATATGGTCGAAAATGAAGGGTGGTCTTCAACATTAATCTTGGCAACTTTAAGTATATCCTTAAAGGTTTTTGCTGTTTCTTCGATCATTGGTGCCATAGCATGACATGGAGCACACCAAGGTGCCCAAAAGTCAACCAAGACCCAACCTGTGTGTTCGGATACTTCCGCTTTAAAATTTTGTTCTGTTACTTCTAAGACGTTACTCATTCTTTTGATCCTGTTTTAAAATTTTTAAATATTCTCTTCCAGAATATTTTGTGCTGTCGTTAACACTACGCCCCGATTTTACCTATATGTACCAGCAGTTTCTTTCTTAATATATTTTTTACCTTTGTTGTGTGGTATCTGATTCCTGCCCACATAACTAGACGTTAATGAATGACAGTTTGGACATAGTATTCTTAAATTTTCTCTAATATTATTTTCCCTATTACCATCAATATGGTCTAACTGTAAAGTTAATTTTTCCCCACACCATTCTAATATACCGCATTGCACACATTTTTCACCGCGTTCTTCAAACAATATTTTTTTCTTTGCATCATTACCGAGAATTTCAAAATTTTCTAATCTAAATTCTTTCCAATATTGTTCGAGACTTTTTTTCGATGATTTATATGTTTGTTCTATTCTCGTCTTTTTTTCTTCTTCAGTCAATTTTTTCCAATTTTTCTTATTGGCTAATGACTTTTTTATTATTGATTCAATTGTAAATTTTCTAGAATTTGCGCAGGATCTACTACAAAAAATACCTTTTCTTTCGTGAATTTTATTACATTTAGGACACTTCTTCATCTAAACTTCCTTATTTGGTAGTAGCCGAGGGTTACGATCCCTCCCGTTCCAGGTCATCCACCCGATCTCCAGTGTTTATAAGACACCGCCGCGCACCAGCGCCGACTACCATTATTTATGGATCGAACATACAATCTGTAACTTACATAAATGTATGTTCAGACTATAAGCATAATATCATTACATCCGATAAAAATCAATTTGTTTTTTCACAACGTTCTTGATATTTATAATCTCCAGTTGGCTTGCTACAACTAGGACAAAACCTAAACAAAACGCCATTGTAACTTGGGAAGTTCGATCCTCCGAATATTGTTCTACATTCATCACACTCAAAGAATGATGGAACCTTGGAATCTTCCCATTTATAATTTTTTGGTATAAACATTAATTCCAACTCCTATGTTTCTCATGAATACTTTCACCATCAACATCACTAATATACACTTCCCATTCCATATCATCAGGTACGTCTGCAATTTTAAAATAAGTTCTAAATTGCGTACCTTTATTACCATATTTCTCAAACATATCAATAACTTTAGGATCAATCCTTAACGCTCTTCCAAAATCATTTTCCCAGGTTATATCAAGACAATAAATTGTTCCATTTATATTAATACAACCATAGTCAACATTTTTTTTATTATTCGCCCAAAAAGCATCTAGCGCTGCGTTACCTTCGATTATTTTTAAATACTCTGGAGCAATTCCAACAAAGTTGGTCAGTAATTCTTCTGTGCAAGCTGCGTGTAATCCACATACTTCTGGCCCATATAATATTTTCAATTTTATCTCCTGGAGCCCCATGAAGGAATTGGACCCTCATTTCATGAGTACGAATCAAGTGTAATACCGTTATACTAATGGGGCAGTCGTGTATTTATATCTCAATATGGTAGTTTAATATATCTCTTCTCTTTGTCCATAGATCCAATTTTCAAATTTCTTTTCTTCGTAATTTGTATCTTCAAGTCGTTCAACGACACTCTTTAACACAGACAAAATAGCTTCTCTATTACCAATTATTTCATTTTGTGAAGGTGGACTACCTTCTACATGAGTGAAATTATAACGATCCGATTGAATTTCAACGACATTACAAAATTCATCCAATTTAAAACCATTGATAATTCCTAAAGTTAAACTTATTGTTCTCATTCTTCCGTATCCTGTGATTTATTTTGTGCTCTTATTCTTTCTTCAGTAGATTTACGCCACCAAGTTTTAATTTTTTTATTTTTCTTTGTGGTTTGTGCTGGGCCTTTCTTTCCTGTTTTTCTCTGTGCTGAATACTGTTTCGCTGTATCCAATTTTCTAACAGTTTTACTATTCTTTGACATTTTTATTCTCCTTTGTTATTGACAACAAATCATATTTGTCACCATAAAGACGTTCGAAGCATTCTATAGCCTCTTCTTCCGTGTCCGCTCCAATGCTTGTTCCTTCTAACACCTTATGGAATTTCACACTAGTACGCTTTATACCATCCTTAATATCCATACTGCATCGCCACCATTCTAATTTAATATCATTCATTTTTATCCATATACAAAAGAAGTTCGTCCGTTATTATATGTTCCAGCAATTCTACTAAAACATCACCATGACATGCTTGTGGTGAACAATGACAACCCAATCGTTTCCCTTCCAATTCATTTAGATTTTCTAATAATTCTGATTGTAAACTTATCCATTCACGATATTTTCGAATAACTTCTTTACGATTTCCATCTTTACCTATGATAAAAGGATTCCCCCATTTTGAAGGTCTGCCTATATAAACATCATACGATTCTTTCTGGCAATTTACAACTCTAGTTTTCATTTTTCCATTCTCCATGTATATTGCCGCAAATCTCTGTACTTGTCAATATATTGGAATGAACCTGAAGTAGATGAAATCATTATATTTTGGGGAAGGTTATGGGGTAGATTTTCATGACCCCATAAATTGTTTGTTTCATAAAAAACCCTATGTTCAAATGGCTGTTCATGATTATTATTGACTATTTCAATAATAGTCCAGTATATGATATTCATTATAATTTTTTATTTTATTTCAACATTTTTAAAAATCCAATCTACCATGTCTTTTGGACCAGTGAATGACATAGTATCTATAGAAGGTAACCATTTAGCGATTTCATTGCGAAATTCTAAATCATAATCACGGCAGATTTGGGTATCTAATCTCCAATATTTTGCCCAATCATAATCAGGTGGTTTATAAGCTATTCTAATATGTATTTCAGTAATACCAGTAAATTCTCTGGTACTACTTGCAATTATTTCTGAGACTTGCTTTATGGAAACACAACTGTGCGTATTTTCAGGAAACCCATGCTCCATGGAATCTTCCGTGTAACAGTCTACAATATAGCGGGGTTCTTCCATTGTCTTGCTTCCATACATTTATCATAGTATTTTCGCCAAATTTTTTCGTTAAATCCTTTCTCGTTTATAAAAGCTTCTCTGATGACAAAAATCAATTCATTTAATTTATCTTCAGTGATTGGAATTGTTCTATACGAATCTCTGAGGAAAATTATAGCTTGATCCTCGGTTATTGGACCAAAATGATGCATGAGTGCAGCCTGCGCATAAGTGTTAGCATGCAGAACGCATGTGCTATGCGGCTCTTTAGCAAAGGCAAAAAGAGGCAACAAACATACTACACCGATTATATTTGAACTCCACCGCATAGTTGTAAATATTTAATAATAGTTTTATATTCAGTTAAAGTTTTGTCTTTGTAAACTCTCCTAGCTTCATTCAAAATCTCTGCTATATCTGAAGAAGGAAAATCTTCTTTAGTTAAAAAAACTCCAAGAATTTTAAGAATCTGCATTTCAGTAAATGTTTTTTCAGTACGCACTTTTGCAACAAAAGAATACAACTGTGCTATATAAACACAAGATTTATTAGGAACTACATCAGAATAATCAGCATACACTAACGATGGAGCAATAGCAAGCCATATAACAAATAAATTTTTAACCATACGAGCCTCCCTTAAAGGTTAGGTCGCCGTAGATCCCTCTACTGGTCTAATCTGCACTTCCTTATCTCGGAAATATCGACGCGCAAAATATGAGGCGTCTTTTGGGTTATTAAATTTAAGAATTTTATTTCTATTTGTTTTTTTTGATTTACCTACTACATATTTGTAACTACCGTCTGGCATAATTGCTTGATAGCCTGCATCTAGATCGCCTTGGTCAGTTCTAATGAATAGTATATAATTTTTATCTAATTTTTTCGCTATTTTATTTTCCAAATATTCTAGTTGACCAATTGGAACCACCGAAAGTTTTATAGACGGATCGTTTAATTTTTGAAGACTAGCTTTAGCTGATTCTCCATTAGTATAAAAAAGAATGTTAGAATCTCCAGTTGGATTAAATGTTAATGTTTTTCTTTGACCATCATGTTTTACAAAAACATACCTAGACTCCCCCGTTCTGTCTGTTTTTCGAAAAACATAAACTGGGCGGTTTTTTAGTTCTGTTTCAGAGATTATGTTCAAATCAAATATTTTCATATTATTCCAATCGTGGATGTACTATCTTATTTATGAAAAGTTACAATACCCGGTGACATAGGAATAAAATCAGTACCACCGGATATAACCATTTCACCTCCAGAAGGAATATAATATTCATCAATAATTATATCCATCTCTTTTGCATAACGACGCACTTTTTCAAATGAGTCTCCCCAACGAGTTAACTGATCTTCTGTAGCTTGAGGAGATACGAATCGTGTTATACCAGCCTGGACCAATTGTACAAAACACCTATCACAACTTAAAAATGGATATGTGTATAATGTATATCCTGTAACTTGTTCACGAGCAAATATTAAAGAATTTATTTCAGCATGAATTATCCTAGAATATTTATCTTCTCGGTTTTGATACCATTCTGGATTATCTGGCATTTTTTTCGGAAACCCATTGAAACCAATAGAACATTGCGACCGGTCTGGACGAACTATTACAGCGCCACATTTCGTGCTAGGATCTTTAGATTTATAAGCAATATTTTTTGCCATATCTAAATAAAATTTATCCCATTCATTTATTATACTTTTATGGTTTTTTGGGTTTATATCGTATAATGAATCATCTGGAGTGCTATTTGAAACAAACCCGTCAACAGTAATTGTGGCGTAAGTAGTAGAATCTGTCATTATTATTTTCCTTATTATTTTATAGATATTACAATAATTATTTGGTCTCCGTGGAGTGAATCGAACACTCGCTTTGACTTCCCGAAAGTCAAGTACTACCATTATACTACACAGAGATTTTAATGTGGATTTAAACCACCACTATCAATAAATATTAACGTTTAAAACTATTCGGGAAAAAATGATTTAGAAAATCAACAAGAATTCCTTGTTTGTTCGTTTTATGGGCGGCACTTATCATACCTCGTTGAACATGAGTCAACGATTTAAACAATTTCTTTGACTTATGATCAGTTCTATTAAACTTTTTTAACATCTTACTAGCTTTCCCGTTCATATTACATTCTCCATTATAATTTATATTATATTAGTTGTTTAATTTCCAAAACCTGTAATTAATCAAATCTTGTTGTTGTGACTCTGTTAATTCACCATTACCTGTTCTGTGAGCATAGCTCCAGTTACCAATATTGTCTAACAGTTGGTTAACCGCATCGGCATTCATCGTAACTTCACGATGCATTTGAATACTATGCAACAGTTTTTCATACTGTTCAATTTTTTCGTGCATAGTTGGGGTTTTATTTTTCATAAAATATCCTTTGGTGCTCTAAAAAAGAATCAAACTTTTACCTCAATCTTACCAAGATCGTGTACTATCATTATACTATAAGAGCAAAATTATTTTTTCAAGACTTTAACAATCAGTAATCCATATGTGGTAAAATTTCTAAAATAGCCGCCCATTCTTCTGGCGTCCAATGATCTTTATATAGAAAATAGACACCTTCTTCGTGGACAACTATCTCAAAATATTTTGTTAATATATCCTTGTAATTTATCATACATCCTTCTATGAATATGTTGGTCTCTCTACCAAGACTCAAACTTGATCCTCATGTTCCCAAAACATGAACGCTAACCCTCACGCCCTAGAGAGATTGGTGCGGGGTGAAGGTTATAATCCTTCATTTCCAGCCGTATATAGCTGGTGTCCTTAAATTAGACGAACCCCACATTAAGTATTTGGTGGACCTGACAGGTTACGATCCTGCTGCCTCATGCTTGCAAAGCACGCGCTCTCCCAATTGAGCTACAGGCCCATATAATTGTAGTATATATAACATTGATCATTAAGTCAACATATACTTTAATACAACGTCTTCATTGCTCTCAACCAACCATTTCGATTAGACTTAGCATCGACTAACGAATGATGGCGTCTCTTATCTATCTCTTCAAAATACTCTTCACAACCAACTATACATTCTCGTGATGCAAAATCCGTTATATTTTGAAGATATATAGGATTTCTGTTAAGTTTCATTGGCACTCGTCCAATTAATAAATCAGCCAAAATTTGCCAATCAGCATGGTAATCTATCACAATTATCAAGTCAGTGTATGGTAAATTTCTGAGCCATTCCGCCAATTTTAAACCTATTTTCTCCTTCGTTCCTACAAACCCACTTTTATCAAACAACGGAATAATCTCAAATCTTACAAATTCTGAACACATTTTAATTTCGTAATCAGTTCTTTCAGCATAAAATTCGTGCTTAGCATCTGAAGTAACCAAACCAATCGACAGAACTTCGGTGTTTATGAAATCAGTAAATTCAGTGTCCATAAAGATCAACATTTCTTCCTCCGTAAATATTTCCCAGCATACGTATTATACCACATTCAGTTCTATGTGTAAAACTAAAATTCTGTTCTCTAATTATTAAAATTACCAATAATTTAAAAATACAATTAGCTTCTTAACAATTAATTGGTAAACCGTATGGGAATCGAACCCATTATATTCCGCTTGAAGGGCGGCTCGCTATACCAAATGCATCACGGTTTATATTAAGTAAAATGGTTGGACTTGATACCAACTCCTATACAGGGCTTATTCCGATGAATTGCAAACATGCTGTACTCATGTTCCATCATATTAGGTCTGGCGAATAGTAGCAAGCTATAGACCTGTGTGTCCATCCACACCGCATTTTACTTTGTATTTACGTGGTTCTAGTCTTACCTCTCGAACACAAATGTCAGGATGAGAGGACTCGAACCTCCAGCCTCTTGACTCCAGATCAAGCCGTCTACCAATTGACATTACACCCTGTTGGTGCCTCCCCTCGGTTACGATCCGAGCTTTCAGGTTCTTCAAACCAGCACTTTCACCAGATTAGTTTGAGAGGCATAAATTCTTGGGGTGTACAACCGGTTCCGACCCGGTACCTTCTGATTCACAGTCAGAAATGCAGAACCACTACACTATGCACACCATAGTATTTTTAAAGTATTCCAAATTTTAAAAGAGCAATAAAACAAAAAGGGCGCTGTCTTTCGAGAGCGCCCTTTTGAATTCTGTGTTAGTTACTTACCTATCTGTTCCAGAATCAAGGGCGCGAACAGTTTCAGGGGCGGTAAACGCCTCTGGAGTAAAAGTATGTTCTGCTGCGGTTATGATGCTATTAAAAGTGATCATTTTCTTTCCTGATTTTTGGCCAAATTGGTTTGTTCATGTTTAAATTCTAAGTCTATTAACTATACAACATCTATTTATACTTGTCAAGCAATTTCTTACAACACATTAAAATAGTTTATCATCAAATTAAGAACTATATTGGTTTTATGATGACATGTCATCAATTTCAGAATCACCCAACCCAAAAATTGGGTCTTGACATCCTTGACATAATCCACTTACTTGATATTCCTGAACTGATAATTCGTCTCTGAACGATGTTGCATTGCAACCACACTGCACGCAAATTTTAGTTTTTATAGATTCGCTAACGGTACGTCCAAATTTGATATTCGCAATTTTGTCTATTTCTTTTCGTAATCTACTTGAGATTTCCATATTTAAGCCTTATCAATTATTTCTATAGTTTTAAATAACGATAGAAGCATAGGGTCTATTATATCACAATCTTGTTGACTGTCAACAGAAAATCCGTCCCATCCTTCTACATCAAATCCCAAATTTCCAGCAACAAAAATATAAATTTTTAATTCTTTAATGCAATAACCAATTATGAAATCTTTCCTCTCCCAAGAGACCAAATGATCTCTTAAGCTTTGGCAGGCTCTTTTAATTTTGGTTACATTTTCCTCATATGTACACGAGTCCACATATTTACGGTGATAATAATATTCCGTCACTTCAGCCATCCTCGCAATTTACCGATGGTCTTTAATGAATAAAAATTATCAGTGTCTTGTTTAGCATAAGGGTTTTCACAATTAACTCTCATTATATCTGCTAGCATACGCGGAGAAACATCTTTCAATTCCCAAATTTCATCGGTAACAAGTAACAAATAATCTTTAATATTTTTAAAATAATTTGGTGGTGCGTTAATTAATTCATGTAACTTACGATCTACGGCATCATCAAATGCTACTTCTATTCGTTGTTTTGTATATTTCACATCTTCTTTTTTATCGTCTCGACTATCTTTTGCTACATTATAAACATATAATTCTAAGTTTGTACATGTACTTCCAGGATAATTCATATCCAGTTTGGTTAAATCCGCAGCAAACAAAGAACCAGAACAGAATAGAACAATAGCAACAAATATTTTTAACATATATTATTCCTTTTGTAAATCAGCCAAATATGAAGTAACAAACCTTTTATCAAATGGATAATATTTGATAATTTTTTGTTCCCCGTGTTCCACCATCGTTAAATGAGTTTCTGTATTTTTTCCTGGAGACGTAACTGAAAACACACACCCAGTATCAATAAACACTTGTGAACCAATGATTACACATTCTTTGATAGGAGTATGTCCGCAATAAGTAATAGAAAGGTTATTATGTATATCCCCACCAACTATTCTATGGATTATTTCTCTACCCCATAGCATTCTATCTCGAATTACATGTTCGGCACTTACAAATTTCCAATTATCTATATTTTCATCACCTACAGGTACAGGAATGGCCCCATCATAAAGTTCAGCATGCACTATATTAAATCTTTTCTCACCTTCGCCAACAGCTATAACCAATGGTAAAATTTCAAGATATTTTTTTATAAACGCAGCTTTGTCCCCCATTGCTACTTCATTGCGATATTCATACCCCCATTTACCACCATTTCTTTTCCAATCAGCAATCCAATTCGATCTACCAGTCTTAATTGACATTAACATCATTTCTTCGTGATTTCCTAAAACACAATGAAACCATGGATTATCAACTAATTTAAGACAGTCTAAAGATTTTGGACCACGATCAATTAAATCTCCAACAGAAAATAACCTATCTGTAGTAGGTTCAAATTTTATATGTTCTAACATTGCCATCAGTTCATCATAACAACCGTGAATATCACCCACGATGAAATCTCTGCCAATGCTATTACTTTCTAATTTTTTAATATTCATTTTAAATACATGAAAACTCGTATGGAGTTATTTTCTCTTCGAGAATTTTTTGTATTGCGTCTCTGGCTATTTTACCGGGTTTGTCACCTAAAAAACCAGTCTCTTCAAAATCATCCATAAATGCACCATTTGGTGGGTCTGGAAAAAAACCAATGGCGGCGTAAGTAGTTGGATCAGCATAAAAGTATAGGGCTTCCAATGCAGTCAATAATTTTGTATATACTTCATCATATGATAATTCTCTATCACCAGTCACTTTCTTGCCCCATAATTCGTTTTACCATTATATTTGCCAATTCGAGAACTGCCCTCTGTGATTTTCTTCCACTCTTTCTGTAATCTTCAATTGTAAGCCAAATTGTTTTTTTAACCTCATCTTTATCAATTTTTTTCAACATATCTTTCTTTTTTACTTCGACAATAAAAATATCAGTCTTATCCCAAATACCAATATGTAACGGGGTTCGTTTCATATTTTTCTTTTTAAGACCAAGTTCTTCTTTAGCTTCCCGCATAGCAGTTTTAAACATATCTTCCCCATCCTCAATTCGTCCTTTTGCTATTTGTGGCTTAGCATCATATTTTGGATTTATTGGAACCATTAAGAGGAATTTTATTTGTCCATTTAGTTCGACAAAGTAAGGGAGCGTTCCTGCTCGTTTATTAAGATTCATTCGTAGGCTCTTGAAATGGAGTTAATGGTACAGTTTTATTTAGTCCTTTTTTGACGATTACTTCAACACATAATACTACACAATCACAGCAGATATTTGAATCCATTCCAGCTATGATTAATGAAACTTCTTTTTGATTTTTTCCACAAAAAGAACAATAGAACATTTTCTTTTCATCCATGGTTTTTACTCCTTTTATTTCGTTCAAAAGATAAATTATACACGTTATTACTTCCAAATCTACTTTGTTCTGTAATAAATCCTTCTATTTTTTCAGATTCTGAAATTGCTGACAAATTTTCCACAAAAATCGTAGTTTCTTTATAAAAGGTTTCCCACCAACCTTTGTCCCAATACATATTAGGAGCAGTAAAAATTGGATATGGATTTTCTCCCATGTGTTTACCTTCTCGATAGGCTATCACACCTCTTTTGTGAAAAGAATCCAGAGCTTCTTCTGAGAATTCTGATTCATCAAACATTATTGCTTTCCTTTAACGAATGTTGTTTCCACCAGCCATAACTCCATCTGTCAGCCTCAATCGATCCAGGCGCATACGGATTATCACTAACGGGAATGCCTCGTTCATAATCTCTACTGCCCAATAACAAAAAATAGTAGTATGGACTGGCTTCTTCAAGTTTTTGTGTTATATCTATAACTTTATCCATATCACTCTCCTTATTAAGCTGTTTTCATATACCTAGAAAATCGAACATTATAATATGCCCCCAATTCCTCTTCGTGCCTGATAAAGCGTTTGGGGTCTTTTAAATCTTGCGTATTAGCAACCCACCCATCACTTTTAAATGGTAATAACGCTTCTTCAATATTTTCTTCAAGCTTATCCCACGGACCAGCAGCAACAAAGACCTCTACAGATTTAATTTCTTTATTCTCGTCAACTATATCAACACCAGACTGGAGGTATTCACAGTCAACATCATGATATATCATATTACCCAAATCTGAAGTTAAAACTTTTATTTCAAATATAGAATCACCGTTTCTATTTTTAACAATAAACGTAACAGTATCACCTTTCAAAATAGGTTCTATCTTTCCTCTATAACGGTTAACAATCATTTGTATATACATTAAAAAGTAAAGGTTTTGATAACCGTTTGAACCAATTCTTTCAGAGTATTTGCATCCGTAACTCGTGTCTTTTTTGACGAACTGTCTAATAACACAATAATAACCGAACGATCAGAAATCTCAGTTTGCATAACAACACAACGACCGGAACTTTTAATATACCCAGTTTTACTCAATCCAATCCTCCAACTATGCGTATGGATCAAAGCATTCGTATTTCTAAACATAGTAACACGTGAACGTGTTTTACCTACGTTAAGAATTACCTCGTGTTTCTCTGTAGTACTATATTGACGAATTGTGTTATATTGATATGCTGCTTCTACCATCAATACAAGATCGTTTGCAGTGCTGACGTTAAGAGGGGTCAAACCTGTTGGATCACGGAACACTGTATTTTGCATTCTAAGATATTGGGCTTTTGCATTCATAGCCGCAACGAAAGAATCCACCCCACCTGGATAAGTCCTAGCTAACGCATGGGCTGCACGATTATCAGACGACATTAGTGCTAGTCTAAGAATTTCGCTGCGTGGGAGCACTGTGCCAGCTTTCAGACGTGAACCTGTTATCTTAAGCCAGTTGATATCACTTAGGTTAATTTGAATCGGAGTGTTCATATTCAAATTAGCGTCCAAAGTTACCATAGCGGTCATAAGCTTGGTAATAGACGCAATAGGAACCACATCTTCGGGATTCTTTTCATAGATAATAGCACCAGTTTCTTGATCAATGACCAGAACACTGTTTGCTTTTACTCGAACGGAGGTGAAAAAACGCTTAGGAGCTTTTGAATTAAAAGAAACTTCAGAATCCTGTGATACAACACCACAGCAACTCAAAATATTTGTTGTTTCGCTAAAATAAAATGGTTCAACCAAATCATCTACCGCAACAGCACCCAGGGCAGATGCAGAAAATAAAAAACAAAAAATAGTTAATAGGCGTTTCATAATGAATTCCTTTTAATTTTAAAGAAGAGATTGTACTACAGATGTTCGATTGAGTCAAGTGATATGTTTCTTAATTATCAGTATAATTTTTAAAATCAGATGGATACGATGATAATTTATCTATATGTATATACCTAATATCAAATTTAACTTGGTGGATTTTTTTCCAACTATAACCCGCACCTGCTTCATAGCAATATGGAGGAATGTCTAAACTAAAAACTCCTTCTCGAACGACAAATACAACCCAAACGTGTTGTTCGCCGATTGAAGCAGAAACCGTAGTAGCATCTATACCATTTTTATTAAGTTCGCCAGCCATATCATCAGCGAGCAAGTGACAAATACCTCCACCACCATATTCGTCTTCGTTTTCATCCCAGTCATCATACACTTTTTGCACACTTCGCACAAGCTGTGGAATAAGGGCTGTTACGTCTTTAATGCTTTTATAGGATTCATCCTGTTCAAAAATATGGCGTAGTTTCATAATTCAAAAAGTTAAAAGGTTTTGAATTATTTATTATTTTTCCAATTAATCTAGTCACCAATTGTAAAGTTATTTTTTTACACCTTTAGGTAAGTACTCACATACAGTTTTTGGTAAATTCTCAAAAGATGTATGATATAGATAATGTGTAATAACCTTGGCAGCGCCACAAAGGTCACACCAGTTTACTCGAACAGATTGATTTTTGTCTAACCCCTTATGGATTTCGACCCATGCATGATCCTTAGTTGGTGAACATGTTTCCATTAACTTTTCTCCTTTTCCTCTTCTGATAATTGCTTTAACCTCAAATCCATCGGAATCCAAATACAATCAGCCCAAGCCGCAGGTAGATCACCATCATAGACTGGTGAAAGATTTTCCTCTCTCGCGAATATGTTACCAT
>Ga0315288_10000708_pt1 | contig 42235 bp, 37 predicted proteins | sample YL17G11_20_MG_FD_203454 | JGI IMG/M metagenome (GOLD analysis project Ga0315288, IMG submission 203454) | Sediment microbial communities from Yellowstone Lake, YNP, Wyoming, USA - YL17G11_20 | ecosystem: Environmental > Aquatic > Freshwater > Lake > Sediment | place: USA: Wyoming | collected...
GCGGAATGCCGGGGTTCTCCGGCATCTTGGCGATGGCCTCGGTGTAGAGGTTCAGGGTCTCGTGTCCGCCCAGGCCGGAGCGCATGAGTTTGGCCCAGCCGTAGCGGGCAAACTCGCCGGCGAAGAACTTGCGTTTGCCGCCGAACTCCTCGCTCTCGGCGTCCATGTCGTCCATGAACTTGTAAATGAGGGCGATGGTGATCTGCTCGACCTGGCTCTTGGGGTCGGGCACTTTGCCGACGAGGATGTCTCGGGCCGTGTCGATGCGGCGGTTGGTATCGGTATCAAGCATTTTTGATTTCCGATTTTTGATTTTTGATTTTAAACTGCTGATTTGAGACCTTTGATTGTCCGGCTGTCTTAACTGAGGCGACAAAAATAGCTGTTAATTCATCAGCCTCATCCGCTTCTTCTACTACAGTGCCTATTTTAGCTATAAACTCCGCCTTTGAACGTCCTCGGCCAGCCGCACGATAATTAGCCCCTACAGAAGTGCCGCTGCGAATCAATTGGTTTCCCAATGCCCGACCAGCAGCGGTCTTTGGCATGGCATCCACAAGCTTCATTACTCTTAATGCAAGTTGTTTTGTCCGTTCTTTTAGTTCTGTTTCGTTCATTTTTCCTCAATCAAAAATCTGCAATCAGCAATCACGCTTTCTTTCTCTTCCTAAATCAAAAATCAACAATCTAAAATCAGCAATCAAAAATCACACAAACTGGTTCAAGGAGACGTAGTCCTTGACGTATTCGGGAATGAGGGTGCGGTACTTCTGCGGCACGGTGCGGAAGTCGCGGGTGGAAAAGGCCGGGTTGGTGGCGTCGGCGAAGAAGCGCTTCTCGAACTCACGTTGTTTGAAGGCCTCCTGCCGGTCTTCGCCGGCATCGTCGGTGAACGAGACGACGAAGCCCTCTTCGGAGAGCAGTTCGGTGGTAATCTCGGTGCGGGCATCCACCACCGTGGGGTTGATCAGGTAGCCTTCCTTCACGCCGTCGAGCAGCGAGTAGCGGTAGGTGGGCTGGCTGTTCTCGCAACCAAAGGTGCGGTAGGTGTCCAGCAACAGTCGGCGCTCGTCTTCTCGAAGTTCTCGCCAAGGGCTTCCAGATCAGATGACTTGATCGTCACGCTGGGCTCAAGGCGGATGTTGGCGGGCGCGCTTCCTTCCGGAAAGAAAAGCCAGCCTGCGGCTTCGAGCAGCTTGTTGATCTTGATACGGGCTGTGGCTTCCTTATTTGCCATTCGGTTCCTCAGTCTTGCACGGGATGTTCAAGCATTATAACAGTTCCGGCAAGGAGGGCCAGTCCTGACCCAAGCAAGACCTAGAGTGAGAACCGTCGCCGCTTGAAAAATCCCCCTCTCAACACAAATGGAGATTATCACTCGGATCGAAAAGATGTCAACACAAAGCGACGTCGCAAAATGCACAAACACTAAATGCAAGCGGTCTTTCATTCAGTATTACTAAACGAAATAGTACTTGCATTTGGCAATTATCATGATAACATCGGGATGTCATGATCAAATCGCGTCATTATTGGCTGGACCTGATCGAGCGCTCATGGGAGAAGAAGTCCGTCCTTTGGCTGTCCGGCGTACGAAGGACCGGTAAGACGTTCCTCTGCAAATCCCTTCCCGGCGTTGAATATTTTGACTGTGAACTGCCCAGAACCCGGCGCTTAATGGAGGATCCTGAGCGATTCTTGGAAACATGGAAGGGAAAGAGGCTCGTCTTTGATGAGGTCCACCGTCTGCCCAATCCTTCCGAGATGCTGAAGATCACGGCCGATCATTTCCCCTCTACTAAAATCGTCGCCACCGGATCCTCAACGCTTGGCGCCTCCTCTAAGTTCAGAGACACGCTGACCGGTCGCAAGCTTGAGATATGGCTGACCCCGATGAATTCAATCGACATGACCGATTTCGGCCGGGTCGATTTTGATCGGCGTCTTCATCGGGGGGGCTTGCCCCCGTTTTTTCTCGCGGCCGAATATCCCGAGCGCGACTTTCAAGAGTGGATGGAGGCCTACTGGGCCAAAGACATCCAGGAGCTATTCCGTCTCGAACGGCGGCATTCATTTGCCCGTTTCGCCGAACTCCTTTTTAGCCAGAGCGGAGGAATATTCGAAGCTACGAGGTTTTCCAGGCCTTGCGAGGTCAGTCGGACAACCATCAGCAACTACTTGGCCGTTCTCGAAGCGACCTTTGTCGTCCATGTCATTCGACCGTTCAGCACGCGCCGCGCAACCGAAATCGTGGCCGCTCCAAAGGTTTATGGATTTGATTCCGGATTCGTCTGCCACTACAAAGGATGGGAAACTCTTCGGCCTGAAGATAAGGGAGTGCTCTGGGAACATTATGTGCTGAACGAGATCCACGCAAGGCTCCAACGCCGCGACGTCCAAACGTGGCGCGACAAGCAGCATCACGAAATCGACTTCATCCTTCAGAGATCGTCTCACCAAATCGAAGCCATCGAATGCAAATGGTCGGCAGACCAGTTCGAACCCAGCAATCTCAAGATTTTTCGAAGCCTGCATCCACTGGGAGAGAATTTCGTCGTCGCCTCTGATGTTGATGGAAGCTACCGCAAGAATTATCAGAACATGCAGGTGAATTTTGTCGGTCTTGAAGGCCTGATCTCGGCGCTCAAGAAATAGTCCCTGCGGGCTTAGATCTCATCCGGAAATTCCTTTGCTTGCGGAATTATCCCAAAGATGCTATGATAATATATCAAATAACTGCCGTACCCGGATGAGAACTACGTCACTGTAATCCCCGAATACACCTGGCTTTTTCCCCCGAACGCAGAATAAAAAGTCGAAGGAGTTTTTATGGAATTTAGTAAATTTAATCTTCACCCCGATGTCTCGGCCGGGGTAAAGGCCACAGGTTATATCACCCCGACGCCGATACAAGAGCAGGCGATCCCGCCGGTCCTCAAGGGACACGATATCATGGGACTGGCCCAGACGGGAACAGGCAAGACAGCGGCCTTTGTGCTGCCGATCCTGCACCGTCTGATGCAGGGTCCTCACGGTCATGTACGCGCCCTCATTGTCGCGCCTACGCGCGAACTGGCGGAGCAGATCCACGAGGCCATCGTAAGCATGGGAAAGCAGACACGCCTCCGGAGCGCAACGATCTACGGCGGTGTGGGCCTAAGCCCGCAGATACGGAAACTTCGCAACGGTGTCGAGATAGTTGTTGCCTGTCCAGGCCGTTTGCTCGATCATATCAATCAGCGCACGATCAACCTGTCGCGCTTGGAAGTGCTCGTGCTCGACGAGGCAGACCGTATGTTCGACATGGGCTTTCTTCCTGATATCAGGAAGATCATAAAGCATGTGCCGTCCCAAAGACAGACGCTGTTGTTCGCGGCAACCATGCCCGATGATATCCGTAGGCTGGCGCACGAGATCCTACACGCCCCGGTAACGGTGCAGGTCAATCACACGGCGCCCATTAACACTGTAGCGCACGCGCTCTATCCCGTTGATCAGCATCTGAAAACCGCGCTCCTCCTGGAGCTGCTGCGCCATACCGACACTGAATCGGTCCTTATATTTGCGCGCACCAAGCACCGCGCCAAACGCGTGGGACAGCAATTGGAAAATGCCGGCTACCGTGCCGCATCCCTGCAGGGTAACCTTTCACAGAACAGACGGCAGGCAGCGCTTGACGGATTCCGTGACGGCTCTCATCAGATTCTTGTGGCGACCGACATCGCCGCACGCGGGATAGATGTCTCAAGCATATCCCACGTCATCAACTACGACATGCCTGACACCGCTGATGCCTACACGCACAGGATTGGCCGCACGGGACGTGCCGCAAAGACCGGCGATGCCTTCACGTTCATTACCCGTGAAGACGGGGATATGGTACGCAGCATCGAACGCGTCCTTGGCGAAAAGGTGGAGCGCCGCACATTGGAGGGCTTTGACTATAAAAAGCCGATGCCGGGCCGCGATACCGAATTTGCCCGCTCTCCGCATAAACCGCAGCAACGCAGGGAGCAGAAAATAACAAAACCATCCGGTAACCGTCCTGCGACATCCGCTCCGCAGAAAAAGGACGGTAGCGGAAGAGAGGAAAAGCCAAAGTTCGGAAGAGGCGAAATCCGAAAGCCGTTCCACCGCTCGGCTTCTCATCGGGGTTACAATGCTCACTCCTCATGAAAGCAACTGACTCTGATTTCCTTTCCGATGAAATCGCATTCTGGAATGGTTCCTTTCTAGAATCAGACGCCGAGGACCCGGCATTAACTAATCGAAAGGCATCTTCCATCTAGTATTGCCAAAAGATAAAGTGCTTGCATTTGGTAAATATCATGGTAACACGGGATTTTCGGGACATGCGGGTGATTTTTGTCAGCCTTGAAGGCCTGATATCGGCGCTTAAAAAAAGGAAACGCGCCTGGAGAGATTCGAACTCCCGACCCTCTGCTTAGAAGGCAGATGCTCTATCCACCTGAGCTACAGGCGCACCATATATGTCGGGCCCCGGGGACAATCGGGGAGGTCGGATTCGAACCGACGACCTCTTGCTCCCAAGGCAAGCGCGCTAACCAGGCTGCGCCACTCCCCGCCAACGCGCGTCGAAACACGTGGGACAAAGCCTTCGCGCGTGTTCAAAAGCTGAATCATGGTAACAGAAGCGCCCGAAATATGTCAATTGACGGGCCGCCTAAGTCCCTTTTCTATCTGAGATTTAGCGATCCGGACGACGATCGGCCGCCCGTGCGGGCAGAGGGACGGATTGGCCGTCTTGAACAGGGCCTCGACGAGGAACTCCATCTTTTCCCGCGGCAGGGGCTGCCCGGCCTTGATCGCCGTCTTGCAGGCCATCGTCGCCAGGAGCTTCGCTTTTTTCCCTTCCGCCGGCCCCTCTTTGATCTCGTCGAGGAGCTCGAGGAGGGCCGCCAGGGCTTCCTCCGGCTTGAAGACATCGGGATATTCGCGGAGGGCGTAGCTGCGGCCGCCCATGGCTTCGACCCGGAAGCCGGCCCCTTCGAGCATTTCCTGGCCGGACTCGAAACTCACGGCCTGCGAAGGAGAGAGGTCGAAGAGAAGCGGGATGAGGGACATTTTGACCGGCCATTTCTTGCCGCGGTCAATCTCCGCGTATTTATCGAACAGGACCCGCTCATGGGCGTTGTGCTGGTCGACGACGAGAAGCCCTTCCGCGTCCTCGGCGACGATGTAAGCGTTGGCGAACTGTCCGAGAACGCGGCGCGCCGCTTTTTCGGCCGGACCGGCTGATGGAATGTCATCGGATGCGGTGAAAGCGGGAAGCTCGAACCACCCCTCTCTCTCAGCGACCTTGAAAGGGATCTTGAAATCGAACGGCCCCGCCGGCCCCATCGCGGGACTGTCGGCGGACACGCGGGGAACTTCCTTGATCCCGCCGACCTTGAGCCGGCCGTGGGTGATGCTTCTCAGAACGAGCTGGAAGACGGTCGAGGACCGGCTGAAGCGGACCTCGCTCTTGGCCGGATGGACGTTCACGTCCACCTCCCCATAGGGCACGCTCAGGAAGAGGAACGCTTCGGGCGAAAGGTCCTTTTCCAGGATCCCGCGGTAAGCCTGGTTGAGGGCCGAGGACAGGATCTTGTCGTGGACGGGGCGGAGGTTGACGAAGAAGAACTGGTGCGTCCGGTCCGTCTTCCCCATGGGGGGGAGGGAGGCGAAGCCGCAAAGCCGGTTCCCGCCTTCCTCATAGCTGATCTCCATCAATTTATCTAAGAGGGATTTGCCGTAGAGCTGAAAAAGGCGCTCCTTGAGGCCGGCGACGGGCGGACAATCGAGGATGTTGCGCGGTCCATGGTCGACCGTCAGGCGGAGCCGAGGATAGGCCAGCGCGACGTTCGTCAAATACTTGACGATCTGGCCGAGCTCGGCCTGGTCGCCGCGAAGGAACTTCAGCCGCGCGGGCAGGTTGAAGAAGAGGTCGCGGACCTCGATCGTTGTCCCGCGAGGAGCGGCGACATCTTTCACGGAGAGGGTCGCCTCGGCTTCTCGCTCGATCTCGGTCCCCGGCCCCTCCGCGCCGTCCGAGGTCCGGAGCGTCAGCCGCGAAACGGAGGAGATGCTCGGCAGAGCTTCGCCCCGGAATCCCAGTGTCGAGATCTCAAGGAGGTCCTCCTCCCGGACGATCTTGCTCGTGGAGTGGCGGATGAAGCAGATCTCGGCGTCCTCACGGCTCATGCCCTGGCCGTCGTCCCGGACGCGGATGAGTTTCTTCCCGCCGGCGAGGAGATCGACATCGATCTCCGCCGCTCCCGCGTCCAGGGAATTTTCGACCAGCTCCTTGACCACGGACACGGGCCGTTCGATAACCTCGCCGGCGGCGATCTTCTGCGAGATCTCGGGCGGGAGGACGCTAATTCGTTTCATTTTCCCGCGTCATGATACCCCCCCTTTTCTAAAGGGGGGCAAGGGGGGATTATTTCGCCCAAGGTTTCCCTTTCCCGGACCTCCGTGATCTTGACCCGGACGCCGTCGCCCTTGCGGACCGCGCTGGGAGGCGTCTTGACCGCGACATAATTCGGGGTCAGGACCTCGACGTTCGCGCCTCTCGTCCGGATGACGACGCCGTCGAGGACATCCCCGCTGAACCTTTTCCTGAACTCCAGGTTTTTCCGTTTCGAGAGGTCTCTGAGGCGGACGGCTCTCATCCGTTTCGTCTTGTCGTCGACGGGCGGGAGGCTGAAGGCCGCCGTGCCGGGCCGGGGCGAATAGGAGAACACATGGACATAAGCGAGAGGGGCCGCGGCGAGGAAGTCTTCCGCCGCCCGAAAATCATCGTCCGTCTCCCCCGGGAATCCGACGATGACATCGGCTCCCAGGGCCGCCTGCGGCGCGGCGCGGGAAAAATATTCCATGATCTCGCGGTATTGGGAGGCCGTGCTGTTCCGGCCCATGGCCCGCAACACCTCGTCCGAGCCGTGCTGGAGGGCCAGATGGAAATGGGGACAGATCTTGGGCGAGCTCGTCAGGCGTTCGAGGAGCGGTTGAGGCAACAGCCGCGGGTCGAGCGAGCTCAGGCGGACCCGGAAGTCTCCGGGGATGTCCTCGATCCGCCCGAGAAGTCCCTCGAGGGACGACCTCGGCCGGAGATCGTTCCCGTAGGAACAGAGATGGATGCCGGTCAGGACGATCTCGCGAAAGCCCAGCCCGGCCAGATCGCGGACCCGCGACAGGATCTCGTCGCCCGGGACGCTCGAGCTTCGTCTCCGCACGCTCGGAATGACGCAGAAGGCACAGGCCCAATCGCAGCCGTCTTGAACCTTGAGATAGGCCCGGGCCCGCACCGTCCGGATATCGTCCGTCACGCGGGAGGCGGCGCCGGGAAAAAGCCGGCCCGGAAGCGCGTCCTTCTCGCGGTTGGGAACGACTTTCCAGATTCCGGGCAGGGCCTCGAACTCTCGCGGGTCCCGCTCGGCGAGGCAGCCGGTGACGACCACCTTGGCCGAGGGATTCTCACGAAGGACCTTCCTGATGAACTTGCGGGCGTCGCGGTCGGCCCGGCCGGTCAGAGTGCACGTGTTGACGATGACCAGCCCGCCGCGGCCGGCGTTCTCTTCGTGCCGCAGTCCGCGCTTCTGGAACTCGTGGGCCCAGCCGAACCCCTCGGCCTGGTTGACGCGGCAGCCGAAATTCCGGATCGAGAAAGAATCCATCAGGACTTACAGGCTCTTCTTGAGCTTCTCCGAGTCGGCCGCGACCTGGGCCGCCATCTTCTTCTTGTGCTCGAGAAGCTTTGCGCGCAGGGCGGGTTTTTTCAAGCTCAAGATCTCGACGGCGAGCAGGGCGGCGTTGGCCGCGCCCGTCTTGCCGGTGCCCATGGTCGCGACAGGAATGCCCTTCGGCATCTGGACGGTCGATAGGAGCGCGTCCAGCCCGCCCAACCCGCCGCTCTCGACCGGAACGCCGACGACCGGCCGGACCGTGTGCGAGGCGACGACGCCGGCGAGATGGGCGGCCTTGCCGGCTACGGCGATGAACACCTCCGCGCCTTCGTCCTCGAACCGGCGGACGAGCTTGAGCGTCCGCTCGGGCGAGCGGTGGGCCGAGGTGATCTCGAGGGCGAAGGGTACCTCGAACTTTTTGAGGATCTCGAGCGCGTCCTTGACGATATCGAAATCGGATTCGCTGCCGATGAAGATCACGACATCCATGGTTCCTCCTTCTCTTGATCTCACGCGTCCATGCGGGTGGTCCCGATGTCGCGCCGGTAGTGCAGGCCGTCGAACCGGATGAGGCCGACGGCCCCGTAGATCTTGGCCCGGGCCGCGGCGAGCGTCGGCCCCGTTCCGCAGACGCCGAGCACCCGGCCGCCGCTCGTCAGATAGCGGCCGTTCTCGAATTTCGTGCCGGCGTGAAAGATCTCGACGCCGGGGACGCGCGCCGCCTCCTCCAGCCCCTCGATGACCTTTCCTTTTTTATAAGCTCCGGGATATCCCCCCGAGGCCAGGATGACGCAGGCGGCGGTATCTTCGCTCCAGCGGACCTTTTGGGTCCCGATGTCCCCTTCGATGGCGGCGAGCAGCAGGTCGACCAGATCGCTGGTCAGGCGGAGCATCTGCGGCTGGGTTTCGGGATCGCCGAAGCGGCAGTTGTATTCGAGGACCTTGGGGCCTTCAGCCGTGAGCATCAGGCCCGCGTAGAGGGCTCCCTTGTAAGGCCGGCCGGCTCCGGCCATCCGGGCGATCGTCGGCCGGATGATCGTCCGCATGACCTCGTCGAAGAGCGAGTCCGAAAGGAAGGGGGAGGGAGAGATCGTCCCCATGCCGCCCGTATTGGGCCCCTCGTCGCCGTCGAAGACAGCCTTGTGGTCCATCGTCGTCACGAGGGGCAAGGCCCGAACGCCGTCCGAGACGACGATGAACGAAACCTCTTTGCCGCGCAGGAACTCTTCGATGAGGACCCGCCGGCCGGCCTCGCCGAACTGCTTTTCGATCATGATCGACCGGATCGCCTGTTCGGCCTCTCCCGTCGTCTTGCAGATGATGACGCCCTTGCCCGCGGCCAGCCCGTCGGCCTTGACGACGACCGGCAGGCCGAACTCGCCGGAGCGCAGAACGGCCAGGGCTTCATCGTCGGACTCGGCGACCTTGAACCGCCCGGTCGGGATCGCGTGGCGGTCCATGAACTGCTTGGCGTAGACCTTGCTCCCTTCGAGCTCGGCCGCTTTCCGGGTCGGGCCGAAGACGCGCAGGCCGCGCTTTTCAAATTCGTCGACGAAACCCAGCGACAGGGGGACTTCGGGTCCGACGACGGTCAGATCGATCCGTTCGCGCGCGGCGAAGTCGGCCAAGGCGCGGATATCCGCGTCGCCGATGGCGACGTTCTCCGCGACCAGGCGCGTCCCGCCGTTACCGGGGGCGCAATAGAGCTTGGAGAGGCGCGGGCTTTTCGAGATCTTCCAAGCGAGGGCGTGCTCCCGGCCGCCCGACCCGACGACGAGGACTTTCATATCAGATCAGTTTCCTTAAATTCTCGACGAATTTGGCGGCGAAATCCGGGTCAGGTATGGCCGTGGCGAAGACCCGGGCGGCCAGGGGGATCGCCTCTTTCGCCGGCAGGCAGTAGCCCATCTCGAGGAAATTCCGGCGATACGCTTTGACCGCGTCTTTGACCTTTATGTTCCGGATGACGACGTCGGCGAGATAACCGGCCAGTTCGTCGAAATGCTTTTCCTTCATCCCGAAGCGGGTCATCTCCTGGACGCCCATCCGGATCCCGCTCGATTCGAGGAAGGTCGCGTCGTCCGGCAGCGCCTGATAATTGACGACGATGTTGCTGTCCTCGAGCCGCCGGGCGATCTCCATGCCGGGGCCGAACGGCTTGATCCGGATGAGGACCTGATGGGTCTCGGTGAAGCCGTCCTGCTCATCGCCTTCGACCTGAATCCCGTGGGCCTTGAGGGACTTGGCGAAGGCCTTGGCGTTGGCCCGCACTTGGGTCTGGAATTCCTTTTTGAACTCGTTCATCTCGTAGGACGCCAAGAGCAGGCCGAGGAGCGTCCCCAGGTGGTGGTTGCTCGTCGAACCGGGAAAGGCCCGGCCCTTGATGTCGAGCCAAAGGTTCCGAAGCGGGCTCTCTTTTGATAAATTGCCCGCGACCAGTCCCCGCTGCGTGCCGAAGAACGTCTTGTGGGTGCTGCCCGTGACGATGTCCGCGCCTTCCTTGAAGGGCTCCTGAAACGCTCCGTAGAGGCCCAGGACATGGGCCATATCGAACATCATCACCGGCCGGGATTTCCAGTCCTTGACGATCTCGGCCACGGCCTTGACCGGCTCCTGGTAGATGAACATGCTCTTGCCGAAAACGATGAGCTCGGGCTTGTGCCGGTCGAGGAGCTCGGGCAGGGCCTTCACGTCGGGCTTGTAAGGATTGTCCTTGAGGAGCGGAAGGTGGACGACGTTCTCCTTGCCCGTCTTCGGGTCCTCTTCGACGAAATTGAACAGCGCGCCCATGGGCTGCGAGCTCAGGTGCCCGCCCTTGGTCAGGTCGTTGTTCATGACCAGCCGCAGGCGCCGGCTCAACTGGCCTTCGGCCTTGCCCCGGTTGATGAACTTGACCATGCCCTTGAAGACGACCTCGTTGGCCATCTGGCCGCTCACCGGCCGGAGCTCGACGTCGGTGCATTCGAAGAACTTGGACAGCTCGCGCTGGGCTTCGATCTCCACGTCGCGGATGAAATCGATGCCCTGGTAGAAATAGACCTCCTCGCCTTTCATCGTCCGGTGCTCGGCATAGCGGCCGGCCGGGTCCGAGATCTCGCACATCTTGACGAGGAGCGAAGGCGTGGATTCGGAGGGAATGAGGTTGAACGACTCCTTCTGCCGCCAGGTGTTGTTGCGCTCCACTTTGTCGCAGAGGGCTTGGACCTTGTCCTGGAATGATGACATCGTCATGATCTCCTCTGATTACGTAAATAAAGAAAAAATATTAAGGCTTGAAATGGCGCTCTTCGAGCTCTTTGATCTTGTCCACCCGGCGGGCATGGCGTCCGCCCTCGAAGGGCGTGTCCAGCCAGACCTGGACGATCCGGATGGCGTCCGCGAGCGGGGTGGTCCGGCCGCCGAGCGTCAGGCAGTTGGCGTCATTGTGACGGCGGCTCATCTCGGCCGTATAAAGGTTCCAACAGGGCGTGGCCCGGATGCCCTTGAACTTGTTGGCGGCGACGGCCATGCCCATGCCGGTGCCGCAGACGAGGATGGCCCGGTCGCAGGCTCCGGCCAGGACCTCCGCGGCCCCTTTGGCCGCGAAATCGACATAATCGACCGACTCATTCGGTCCGCAGCCGACGTCGGTGAAGGCCACGGCCTGTTCGGCGAGATATCGGGCGATACCCGCCTTCAGCTCATATCCGGCATGATCGGAAGCCAGCGCGATCCTCATTCGCCGTCCTTTCTCATGGTCCCGGTGTTTTGTCCCTCATCTCCGAGAAAGAAGGCCGCTCGACCGCCCTTCAGTTATTGATGAACTTGGCCGCTTCGGGCATCACCTGAAGGGCCTTGAGGACGGCCGAATCGCTTTTTTGGAAGGCCTTCCAGCCTTCCTCGATGTTCCAGACGGCCGAGGAGATTTCGCGCTCGATCTCGCGCTTGATCTCGCCCTCGGCCTCTTTGAACTTCTTGAGGTCGTAGTTGAGCTTGTTGGCCTGAAGGAATTCCCGGAAATCATCGAGCACCGCCGTGTCGGCAACGAAGACCTTCCCAATCTGAATCTTGCCCGGCGCCGCCGGCGTCTGTCCCTGGGCTTCCTCGGGGAAGATGAATTTCTTCGAAAGCGCCGTCTGATGGGCGGCGAACTTCCTGGCATAAGAGAAGTACGCGCCCTGCAGTCGCAGCTGGGCCGTGTAGATCTTCAGTTCGAATTTAACCTCGTAATCCGGCGTGATGCCACCCTCGCCCAGGACCTTACGGCCTTTGTCCGTGTATTTCACTTCCCTCTGCTGGACGGGCGTGACCTTGTTGTCCAGGATGTAGTCGTCGAACCGAGAGTAATCGCGCTGGATGCAGCGGCCGCTCGGCGTGTAATACTTGGCGATCGTCAGGGCCACGGCCATGTTCCGGGCGACGGGGAACATCGTCTGGACCAGGCCCTTGCCCCAGGAATCCTCGCCGACGATCAGGCCGCGGTCGTGGTCCATGACGGCGCCGGCCACGATCTCCGAGGCGCTGGCGCTGCCCTGGTTGATGAGGACGACGACCGGCAGTTTCTCATACTGGCTGTTGCCGTCGGCGTGATACTCCCGGTCGTACATGCGGTTCCGGCCTTTGACCGAGACGATCAGGGCGCCCTTGGGCAGGAACTCGTCGGCGATGTCGATGGAGGGAAGCAGAGCGCCGCCGGGATTCCCCCGGAGATCGAGGATCAGGCTCTTCATGCCCTGTTTGTTCAGGGTTTCCAGCTTCTGGGCGAACTCGTCGCCGGTGCTCTCGGCGAAATTGCGGATGAAGATATACCCGACGCCGTCCTGGAGGAGAAAGGCATAGGGGACGCTATAGAGGGGGATCTCCTCCCGGATGATGGTCAGTTCGAGGGGCTTCTCCAGTCCTTCCCGGGCGATGGTGATGGTGACCTTCGTCCCCTTCGGCCCGCGGAGCTTGTCCACGGCGTCCTGGGACGAGATCGGTTTGGTGCTCTCGCCGTTGATATGGGTGATGATATCGCCCGACTGGATCCCCAACCGCCAGGACGGACCGCCCTCGATCGGGGCGATCACGACCAGCCGGTCCTCCTGCTTCTGGATCTGAGTGCCGATCCCGTAATACTTCCCTTTTTGCTCTTCGAACATCCGGGAGAAATTGTCGGGGTCCAGGAAATAGGAGTGCGGGTCGAGAGTCTGGAGCATGCCTTTGATCGACTCCTGCATCATTTTTTCGGCATCGACGGGCTGGAAGTAGTTTTGTTCGATCAAGGAGGCCATGGTCGAGATCTTCTCGAGGGACTGGTCCCAGATCGCTTCGTCCCGGGCCCCGAGGCGGACGAGGACGGCGATCATCAGGAAGGCGAACAGGACCTTTTTTTTCATGTCCGTTGAAGAAAGAAGATTTTACCAAAGGGGGGGCCTAAAGTAAAGGCGGGATCGGGGAGGGGGATTCGCTCGAAGCGGGCAAACGCTCTCCTCGTCAAGGGTCGTATAGACAAGATCGGGAAACGCCTTCGCTCCCGACTCGGGTTTTTCACGCCGTTTCCTCACCGTCCTTCTCGGCGGCAAAGTCTTTGGTCGACGCGGCGACAGGGTTGGCCCCCGGCCCCCTGGGGAACCAGTCCCGTCGGTTCCCCCCGCCGAAGCGACGGGGCCCCCCGCCGCTATGGGGGCCTTAGGGTCAACTCTGCCGTCGCGTCTTTGAATCGTCCGCCGAAAAAACCGAACCGCAGCGGTGAGATTCCCTTATGGTCGCTTCGCCTTCTTCCCCTCGCCCGGGCTGAAAACGGTGCGTGATAGTCAGGTGTATCAGCAATGACTTACCAATGTTGTCATTCCGGACGTGATCCGGAATCCAACTTAAAAAGGCCTGGATTCCCACCTACGTGGGAACGACGTCTGGATTCCCGCCTTCGCGGGAATGACAGATTCCCGCTCCCCACTTTCGTGGGGACAAGTTTACCCCTGCGGGAATGACGGGGAAAAAGCGCCATGCCCTTGTCATCCTCGCGGTCCCTCTTGTCATCCCCGCGGTCCCTCTTGTCATCCCCGCGGTCTCTCTTGTCATCCCCGCGGAGGCGGGGATCCAGGTTACTGACCGAACGGGCTGGATTCCCGCTCCCCACTTTCATGGGGACAAGTTTACCCCTGCAAAGGCAGGGGCGGGAAAGACGGTTACGGGAATGACAGTTCCAGGATTACTGTAAAGCCGTTATTGAGACGCGACTCTAGGAGTGCGCCAATTGTCAGGGCGAGGGGATGGAGGATGAGCGAACATTAGGAGATCCCTCTGCCGCGTCACGGTTTTTAACGGGAAGCTGCCATTAATGGGAAAGATCGAGGGCAAGGAGTTTATTTTATCGTCGGTGAGCGAAGAAGCGGGCGAACGATCTAAATACGGATCGAACGGAACGACAAGATCGGGAAGCGACTGAAGCGACCATGGAGGGTTTACCTTGAAAATAGCCATATGCCGATATATCGCGTTCAAAAAAATGGCTATTTTCATCCGTTGCGGGTGACCGGAGGTCATGACGATTAGCCTTTCCGAGCCGTCCTTCGAGGAAAGCCGGCCCGGTAAGGAGGCCGGCCGGCGAAGCATGTTTGAGCTTCCCGGCGCACTCCCGTAATGACTTGATGAAATCTAAATTCCGGAGACGCTTTTTAAGAATTTTTTTAGATATCATCTCCCCTTCCCCTCTTGTAGCCAAGAGGGGCCCCGAAAAAGGTAAGCGCCTCCGGTAGAAGTGGCGAGTTCTGAGCCGCCGAGAAGGACGGCGAGGAAACGGCGTTAAAAACCCGAGTCGGGAGCGAAGCCGCTTCTCGATCTTGTCTGCACGACCAGCGACGAGAAGAGCGTTCGCCCGCTTCGAGCGAGCTTCTTCCCCGAGCCGTTCTTGACTTATGCCCCCCAAAGGTCTATATTTCCAGGGGCATCGAGGCCAAAAACAAAACGCATGTTCGGAAGCTTAGGCATGCCGGAGTTGATCGTGATCATGGTGATCGCGCTCCTCGTCTTCGGCCCCAAGAAGCTGCCCGAGGTCGGGCGCTCGATCGGAAAGGCCCTCCGCGAGTTCAAGAAGACCACCGAGGACATCAAGGGCAAGTTCGAGGAGCAGATCAACGCCGAAGAATTCAAGGACATCCAGAACGACATCAAGGACATCAAAAAGGACCTGAGCGAGGATGGGGAAGGCAAAAAAATCTCCTGACGAGATGACCTTCCTTGAACATCTCGAGGACCTTCGCAAACGGATCTTTTATTCGCTCGCCGCCCTGTTCATCGCCGTCATCCCGGGATCGATCTGGGCCAGCGACATCTTCAATATCCTGACCAAGCCGGTCACCAAGTACCTCCCCGAAGGACAGAACAAGCTCGCTTATTTCAAGCTCACCTCGCCCTTCATGGTCTATATGAAGGTGGCCTTCCTGGTCGCGCTCTTCATCGCCGTCCCCTTCATCCTTCTTCAAATCTGGTACTTCATCGCCCCCGGCCTTTATCAAAAGGAGAAGAAATACGTCTGGCCGTTCGTCATTTTCACCTCGATTTTCTTCATGATGGGGGCCGCCTTCGGCTATTTTATTGTCTTTCCCTACGCTTGCCGCTTCTTCCTCAAGATCGGCCAGGATTTCCAGGCGGTCATCACGGTCGAGGAGTACTTCAGCCTGATGCTGAAGCTGCTTCTCGGCATCGGCGCCGTCTTCGAAATGCCGATCCTGATCTTCTTCCTCTCCCGGATGGGCCTCGTCACGTCCCGTTGGATGCTCAAGAACTTCAAGTACGCGATCCTCGCCGTTTTCATCATCGCCGCCCTGATCACTCCCTCGCCTGATCCCCTCAACCAGACCATCCTGGCCGGCCCCATGCTGGTGCTCTACACGTTCGGCATCCTTATCGCCTTCATTTTCGGAAAGGAACGAAAAACGCGGAAGGCAAAAAAAGCCGGGGCGGACCTGGCCGGATGAAATATACTCTCATCGGCCTGACCGGCACGAACGGCGCGGGCAAAGGCGAAGCCGCAGCCTATTTCAGGAGCAAGGGCTACGCCTATTTTTCGCTCTCCGACGTCATTCGGGACAAGCTCAAGGAGGACGGCCTCGAGGCCAGCCGGGACAACCTCATCCGGAAGGGGAACGAGCTCCGCCGGAACGGCGGGCCCGACATCCTGGCCAGGCTGGTCATGGACAAGGTCGCCGGAAAGGCCGTGATCGACAGCATCCGCAATCCGAAAGAGGTCGCCTTCCTGAAAACGCGGCCCGGCTTCATCCTGCTCGCCGTCGACGCGCCCGCCGCCCTCCGCTTCGAGCGCGTCCGGAAGCGCGGCCGGAACGAATCGGCCCCGACGCTCGAGGACTTCGTCCGGAAGGAAGCCGAGGAAAACAGCGCGGATCCCGGCGCCCAGCAGCTCCGCGCCTGCATGGACATGGCCGACCGGACCATCCTCAATGACGGCACGCTCGAAGAGCTGCGCCGCAAACTGGAGGAACGCCTATGACCCCCCCCCGCATCTCGAAGGACGAATACTATCTCGGCATCGCCCGGGAGGTCGCCCGCCGGAGCACGTGCTTCCGCCGTTCGATCGGCGCCATCATCGTCCGTGACGACCAGATCATCTCCACGGGCTACGTCGGCGCGCCGCGGAAGACCCGGGACAGCGTCGAACACGGTTTTTGCCTGCGCGACCGCCTCGGCATCCCCCACGGCCAGCGCTACGAGCTCTGCCGCAGCGTCCACGCCGAACAGAACGCCATCATCAACGCCGCGCGCGCCGGGGTCAGCATCCTCGACGGCGACATGTACATCTTCGGGTCGGCGGTCGACGGGGGCGCCGTCATCAACGCCTTCCCCTGTTTCATCTGCAAGAAGATGATCATCAACACCGGCCTGAACCGGATCATCTGCTCGACGGCCGACGGGAAGTATCTCGTCTTCACCGTCGACGAGTGGACCAAGGCCTGGCGCGAAGGAGACATCCTGGATGACACGCACCAGTACGGATAAACGGCCGACGCTTTGGCTCATCCTCCTGGCGATCGCGGCCGCCCTCGCCTCGCCGGGGGCCGTCCCCGCCCGCCAGGACCAGTCTGCGGCCCAAACCGAGGTCAACCTGCTCAAGCTCCTCGGCCTGACGGCCTCCCCGGAATCCCTGGATTACGTGGTCAACAAGACCCCCTTCCAGCTCCACACCCTTCTTACCGAACAGCGCCACCCGAAGACCTGGAACCTGAGCGAGAAGATCAAGACGGACACCGAGGCCGGGCTGCGCCTGCTCTTCTCCGTGGACGAGGACATCGCCGCGCGACTGGACAAACTGGCCGCGGACAAAGCGCTCCTCGATCAACTCGTGAGCGAGATCGAATACGCGATCCTGGCCAAGAAAAAGATCTATGTCTACGGCTGCGGCGCGACGGGGCGCCTGGCCAAGCAGATGGAATCGAGCTTTTGGCGGCCGTTCTGGAAAAAGGTCAAAGCCGAGGCCGACCTCTGGGCCAAATGCCGCGGCCGGCTCGATCCCCTCATCGAGGACGGCCTCGTCGGCGAAATGACGGGGGCGGACCGGGCCCTGATCAGCTCGCTCGAAGGCTTCGAAGATCTCCAGCTCATCGGCCGGCTCCAGCTCAAGGATCGCGGCGTTAAAAAGGGCGATCTCGTCATCTGCGTCACGGAAGGCGGTGAGACATCCTCTGTCATCGGCACCGTCCTCGGCGCCCTCGACCAGTGGAAGGCCGAGGCGGACTATAATCCGGCCGAGAGCCGGAAGCGGCTGTATTTCGTCTACAATAATCCGGACGACAAGCTCAAGCCGTTCGAACGGAGCCGGAAGGTTATCGAGGAGCCGGGCATCACCAAGATCAATCTGACCACCGGGCCGCAGGCGATCACCGGCTCGACCCGGATGCAGGCGACGACGATCGAGACCTTCGTCGTCGGGAGCGCGATCGAGACCGCGGTTGAAAAGGTCTTGCGGCGGGCGCTCGGGAAGAAGGACATGGCCCGGCTGGGGTTCATCGCGGAGACGGAGCTCGACGCCAGGCTGCGAAGATTCACGGCCCTTCTTCAGGAAGTCAAAAGGTGCATTCCGGCTCTCGCGGCGTTGACGGATCTCGAGGCGCGGACCTACGCTGCGGCTCATTTCTCGACATACTTCGCCGGCGCGGGCCTGATCACGGTCTTCATCGACAGCACGGAGCGAAGCCCGACGTTCCGCCTCTACCCGCTGGATACGGTCAAGGAACCGCAGCGGAAATGCTGGATCCAGGTCTGGACGGAAGCCCCCGATCCCAGGTCCGCCTGGCAGGCCTTCCTCGGCCGGCCGTTCAGGGGCCTGAGCCCCGCCCTTTATCAGAAGCCGTTCGAGGACGAGATCGACGATCCTTACCTCCAGGCCAAAGCGCTCGAAAGCCTCAAAAAAGCCGGCGACGACCAGCAGGACCTCTACGATTTCTCCCTCTCGGACGCGGCAGTGAAGCGGCGCGGCCCGAAGCAGGATGATCTCATTGTCATGGTTTTGCTCGGGCCCGAAGTCGAAAGCCTTCTCAATCCAGGCTCGGTCTTTAGGAAGTTCAGCGAAACGTTCATCTCCGGGGGGGCCAGCGCCGGCATCATTCTTATCAAGGATAAACCGTCTCCGGGTCCGGTGGGAGGCATTGCGGCAAACCGCCCTGCTGGAGGATTGCTGAAACCCGGCCCCAACCGCAGGAATCCGACATTGGCAACGGTCGAGCTCGTTGTCCCGTCCGACAACGATCCCTTCCGCCTCGGCCAGAACATCGCCCTCAAGATGCTCCTCAACGCCCATTCGACGGCGGTCATGGCCAAGCTCGGCCGGGTCATCGGCAATACGATGACGAACGTCAGCCCGACCAACCTGAAGCTCATCGGCCGGGCGACCTTTCTCATCCAGCTCCACGTCAACGATGCCCTGGGGAACCCGGGCTGGGTCCGGCAGTTCAGCACACGGCGCCCCATAACCTACGGCGAGGCGAACGCCGTGCTTTACGATTCGATCGCGTACATGAAGGAACGGATCGAGGACGTCGGGCAGGCGGCCGAAGTGCCGCTGTCCATCATCAGGATCCTGGAAGCGCTGCGCCGGAAGCGCGATTTCACGGCCGACGAGGCGCTGGAGATGGTCAAGACGCCCGGCCTGGCCGCGTATCTGGCCGGCCTGAAATAAAAAAGATTGGGGTCGCGTCTACATTCTACCGCTTTTTATTGGAAATTGTAGACGCGACCCCGAAATCAGGATCGGATGATGCGATTATCCGTTTCCACTGTGAAGAATTTATAATGATCGAAGCGGATGTCGGTTTCGACCTTAGTCCTCTTTCCGATGCCCCAGACATTCACCGGATACTCAATGAGGAAAGAGACGCGGCTTGGGAAGAGCAGTCCATTCTTTTCCACATCGAACGTCGTCGTCGTTATTCCAATGGGGCTGATCCCGATGGAGGACGCCTCCTGGAAGACGAATTCGTAGCCTCCGACCGGCATCCCGAAAGTTTCGCATTGAAGGATCTGGAACGAGTCCCGGGCGACCCAGATTTTGGCCCGCGGAACGCCGCCCGGGGCGCCCAAAAGGGCTACGGCCTCGACGACGGCGGCCGCGCGCCCCAAGATCTTTTCCTCTCCGATCAGGCGAAAATGATAGAGCTTTTGTCGGTCTTCCATTAAAACGACGATAGGGGCGAAGAGCGGTTGGAGGATTGCATAACGCTTCTCAGCCAAATATTTAGCTTTCCCCTGGACAGGCTTTCCGTTCTCCTTAAGCAGGATCCGCCTCTCCTCGATCCGATCTCCTTTCTTGATCATCTGGTAATCGCAAACGTATCGGTTTGTCTTCGTATTGTAAGGATCCCGGCTCAGGATAGAACGTCGGTCGGCGATGGAAATCAAGGTCCCTGAATCCGTCGCCTTGGTCGCCGTCTTTGTGTCCTCCGAGGCGGCCTTTTTAGGAAGATACATGGCGTAATCCGTAGTTTTGATCGTTTCCACGCAAACGTAATCCATGGCCGCGTTTGAAAGCCGGCGGCAGTATGCCGCCCCGAGTTCGAGGATTTTCTTCAGCTCCGCGGATGGAGGCTCGAAGGTTCGGGGGTCGGGGTTTTCCGCGACGTTCGGCCATTTTGCGGGATTGAACTCGATCGTCCAATCGAAAGAGACGGGAACCGCCTTCTGGTTCTTGATCACAGGCTCGAAGGACCATTGTTTGATCGCCCGCAAAGCGCCGTCGTCAAGATACGGATGAACGGACGTCTTTACGGTGACATTGCGGACGGCGCCTTTCTCATTGATGGAAATTCGGAATCGGGCCTGCCCGGTCACACCTTGACGAATTAAATCCTCGGGATAGGGAGGGAGGATCTGAACAACGGGCTGCGGTCTTTCCGTCGGCAGGAGAAAGAGAAACATCGCTTTATCACGCAGGGGAAAGGAAACGACGGTCGGATTCTCGATATGGAGAGGGACCTCCGCTTCGAATATCTTGTCCATCCTCTCCTTGAAGAAATCCGGATGCACCGAGGCATAGAGTTCCTTGAGGGCTGCTTTTTCTTCCTTGGATCCGGCGGGAGGCCATAAGGGTAATTCTTTGGCCCAGAGGACAAGTCGGAAAGTCATGACCCCGGGATAGCGCCAGGAAGGAACGGCCTCGAGTCGGAATGAGGCCGGAGGCTGGATGACGAAATCGCCGGGAATGGCGTTTTGCCCGTCCCAGAAAAGGATGAAGGAGAAGAGATTTTCGATCGTGGCCAGGTCATAGATCTTCGTCAGAGCTTGGATCGTCGTCGCCCGCAGATCACTTTCGGTACCGTTGATTTTATCTATGAGGGACGAGAGCCGGAGATCGGACCTTGCAGACAGGATTTCGATGCCTGGCTTGCTCTGTCTTTCGGCCGTCCAGGTCGCCTGGAAGGCGCGAATCTGGATGAGCGTTTCCTGGGCCGGCAATCCTCGAGTGACGAGGAGGACGATCGCAGCGGCGAAAAAGGGATAAAGCGGCGTTTTTCTCATAGCCCCTCCCCTGGGCGATGGGGTCGCGTCTACATTCTACCGCTTTTTATTGGAAATTGTAGACGCGACCCCGATCAACGCTGAGAATATCAAACGTTTTCCCCGTCATCTCTTAAGAAACCGAATTTAAATCAAGCCGGAACATCCAATGGCCAGGCAGCTCAGAATCGAATATCCGGGTGCTTTTTATCATATCACTTCGCGCGGAAACCAAAAAGAGCGGGTCTTTCTCTCCGACTACGATAGAACAGTTCTTTTGGATTACTTACGGGACGCTAACAAAAAATATGGAGCCATCATCCACACCTACTGCCTAATGGACAATCATTATCACCTCTTGCTCGAAACGCCCCATGCAAATCTGTCAAAAACTATGCATTTCATCAATACATCCTACACCATTTTCTTCAATACAAAACATGCACGCGTCGGTCATCTTTTCCGGGGACGATTCAAGGCAATTCTCATCGAGACCGATTCCTATGCCCAGGAACTCTCGCGCTACATTCACCTGAATCCGGTCCGTGCCGGGATCGTGGCGCGTCCTGAAGAGTATATTTGGTCCAGCTATCTCACATTTATAAGCGAAAGACGGCCCGCGCCCTGGTTGAACACGGCGATGGTACTTGGCTATTTCGACCAGGATCTTCGTATAGCAAGAACGCGATACGCGATTTTCGTCACTGAGGCGATTGGAAAGGATGTGGATAATCCGCTAAAAAAAGCTGATCCTTCTCTCATATTGGGAAGCAATCATTTCGTCGCCCAGATCAAAGCAGCCTTTCTATCCGACAAAACCGAGAATCGAGATGTCCCGGCGATTCGAAGTCTCAAGGAAAAGCCGCCGATTGAGACCATTCAGCGCGCAGTCGAGCAAACTCTCGGGGCGAAAAACAGGTTCGCCAGAAACGCGGCGATTTTTCTATGCCACACTCGGACCGATTATGCGCTCAAAGAAATCTCTGAGTTTTATTCGATCGGCAAATCCGCGATCGCAAGCGTCTGTCGACAAATGACAGAGAATCTCACCTGGAATAAAATCCTAAAAAGCACTATTGATGAAATCGCTAAGTCTCTTTTTAAATGATTGGGGTCGCGTCTACAATTTTCAATAAAAAGCGGTAGATTGTAGACGCGACCCCGATTTTTCCGATTTTTACCCGATAGGCGGGACGTTAGTCACGCCGAAACAGGGATCGACGTAAGGCTGCTTTTCCTTCCGGGGCCTCTTCTTGGGAGTTCCCTGGGCCTGCGGGTAGGCGTAGAGCTCGCCCGCGTAGTTGCGCATGACGACCTTGTTCTCGTCAATCGTCTGGACGTACTTCGGCAGGACCGGGATCTTCCCTCCGCCGCCGGGCGAATCGATGATGTAATACGGAACGGCCAACCCCGAGGTCCAACCGCGCAGCGCGTCGAGGATCTCAATGCCCTTCTCCACCGTCGTCCGGAGGTGGTCCGTCCCCTCGACGTAATCCGTCTGATAAATGTAATACGGCCGGACGCGGGCGATGAGCAGCTTCTGCATGAGCCGCCGCATGATCACCGGGTCATCGTTGACGCCCTTGAGGAGAACGGTCTGGCAGCCGAGCGGGATGCCGGCGTCGGCCAGCAGGCCGAGGGCCTGGTTCGCCTCGGGGGTGAGCTCGTCCGGGTGGTTGAAATGGACGTTGACGTAGAGCGGGTGGTACTTTTTCAGCATGGCCACCAGCTTAGGCGTCACCCGTTGAGGCAGGAAACAGGGCACGCGCGTCCCGACGCGCAGGATCTCGAGGTGCGGGATGGCCCGCAGTTCCTTCAATATATATTCGAGCCGGGCGTCGCTGAGCATCAGCGGGTCGCCGCCCGAAACGATGACGTCGCGGATCTCCGGATGGTTCCGGATGTAGTCCAAGCCGTCCTCGATGTAGCGCGGATGGATCTTGCTCGGGTCCCCGACCTTCCGCTTCCGCGTGCAGAACCGGCAGTACGAAGCGCAGCAGTGCGAGACGAGAAACAGCAGCCGGTCCGGGTAGCGGTGAATGATGCTCGGGACGGGCGAATCCCGGTCCTCGTCGAGCGGGTCGGCCACACCGTTGGTCCGCTCGAGCTCGGCCATGTCGGGCACGACCTGGCGGTAGAGGGGATCGCCTTTGCTTTTAATCAGGCTCGCGTAATACGGCGTGATCTGCGTCTTGAAAACGCGGGCAACCTTGCGAATCATCTCCTTGTTCAAGCCGAAGCGCGCGGCGATCTCCTCGGCGGTTCGCAGGCTGCCCCTCAATATTTGCGGCCATTCATCCATCGTCCTGTCTCCTTTGTCCTTCAAGCCAAACGCTTGATATATATGACCCGGTCATCTCCGGGCTGGTAGTAGTCCGAGACGCGGGCGGTCTCTCGATAGTCCAAGCCGAGATAGAAGCGGCGGGTCGGTTCGTAGCGCGGCATCGATGAGGTCTCGATGATGATCAGCCGCCCCTTGAGCTCGGCGACCTTGGCCTCGAGCCAGGCGACGAGCCGGCGGCCGTCGCCGCGGCCCTGGTGCTTCGGCGACACCGCCATCCAGTACAGGTCGTAGGTGCCGATGGTCATCGGCGTCGGACCCCACGTCATGTATCCGGTCACTTCGTACTCCTCGTTCTCCGTCACGACGATGCCGTAGTCCTTCTGGTCCGGATGGTTGAGATAGACGTCGATCAGTTCCTCGGCGACGAGGACCTCGTCGGGCCGGAAGAATTCCGTCGCCGCGATCAGCTCCATGACCACGGTCTTGTCGGACCTCGACATCGGCCGGATCATTTTTTCGCCTTCCGGGACAGGGCCTTCTCGATCATCTTCTGCCAGAAGACCTTGTATTCGATCCCGGCGGCCGCCAGAGCCCGGGCGTAGCCCGCGTTGAGGCTGATGTCCGGGTTGGGGTTGACTTCGAGGACGTAGATCTTGCCTTTCTTATCCATCCGGAAATCGACCCGGGCGTAGTCGCGGCAGGAGGTGGCGAGAAAGGCCTTGACCGCCGTTTCCTGTAACTTCGCTTTCAGGGCGTCGTCGATCTGGGCCGGGCAGACGGGCGGCGTGCTGGTGTAGAGGACGTCGTCGGTCAGCCATTTGGCCTCGTAGCACAGGATGTGCTCCTGACCCTCGGGCATCTTGGAGAAATCGATCTCCGAAACCGGCAGCGCTTCGGGCTTGCCGTCGTCCAGGACCCCCACGTTGAATTCCCGGCCGTCGATGTACGCTTCGACGAGCGCCGGCTGTTCGTGGATGTCGATGATCCTCTGAACCTGCTTCTGCAGGTTCTCCTGGTCGCGGACCACGGAATCGGGATGGACGCCCAAGCTGGCGTCCTCGGTGTTCGGCTTGACGATCACGGGGAACGGCATGTCCAGCTTCGCCTCCGGCGCGTCGACGATCTTGGCCGGAGCGGTCGGCAGTCCCCACTGCTTGAGGATCGCTTTCGTCTTGAACTTGTTCAGGCAGAGGGCCAGCGTCCGGGAGTCGTTCCCGGTGAAAGCGACGCCGAGCAGTTCGAAGGCCGCGGCCACGTTGGCCTCGAGCTGAGGGTATCCGGCGAAGGCCTCGCAGAGGTTGATGATCACGTCGGCGTTGAGGTCTTTGAGCCGGTTCAGGAAGGCCATGAAGCTCTTGTGCAGGGGCAGGATGAAGGCCGTGTAGCCCAGCTCGGTGACGGCGGTCAGGGCCTCTTTGGCCGTCTGCTCGACGGATTCCTCGGAAGGCCGCTCTGTCTTCCGGCTGGTGAGGGGGTCGTAAGCGTTAAAGGCGATGCCGACCAGGATGTTTTTTTCTTTTACTTTGCCCATCGATCGTCCATCGTCCGGTCGCCGCCCATTCCGGTCTTCTCCGCGGGTGTCCGGCCGGCCGTCGGGCCGCCGAGGCCGTAGCGGATCATCGCCTCATCGACCACGCGGAGAATGAGATCGTCGTATGTATACCCGGCCGTGCGGGCCGCTTTGGGCAGGCACGAGTTGTCTTCGGGTTTAGGGAGGATCCCCGGCAGAGGATTGACCTCCAGGATGTTCGGTTCGCCCTTATCGTCGAGCCGGACATCGATGCGGCACCAATCTTTGATCCGGAGGACCCGGCAGGTTTCGGTGACCAGGTCCTCGATCTTCGCGATCAGCTCGACCGGGATCCGGGCCGGGCATTGGAAGATCTCGAGCGGGTTTTCGGGAGTGTCCCAGACCCACTTGGCCTCGTAGGAATAGATGGGCCGCGCCCCCTCGGGCAGGAGCCCATGGTTGATCTCGACGATCGGCAGAACCTCGACGTGCGGATAGTTCCCGAGAACGCCGACCGTGAATTCCCGTCCGCTGAGAAAACGCTCGATGATGACGGGTTGTCTGTAGACCGATATGATCTCCTTGACGCGGTTGGCCAGGTCCTCGCGCGTGTCCACGACCGAGTTGTTCTTGATCCCTTTGCTCGATCCTTCATAGAGCGGCTTGACGATCGCCGGCAGGTGGATGTTCGCCGGCAGATGAGCGCCGGGATCGACCACCCAGAACTCGGGGTTGTCGATCCTGTAATAGGAGAGGATCTCCTTCGCCCGGGATTTGTCAAGGCAGAGGCTGAGCGTCATCGGGTCCGAGCCGGTGTAAGGAAGGTCGAGCATCTCGCACAGCGTCGGGATGTGGGCCTCGCGATTGGGGCCGAAAAGCCTCTCGGCGATGTTGAAGACCAGGTCCGGCCGGACGTCCCGGAGCCGTTCGTAGGCCCGGTCGTCGGATTCGATCGGGATGACCTCGTGGCGCGTGCGGAGAGCGTCCGCGACGGCTTTTATGGTTTCATCGGAATCGCACTCCGCGAGGAGATCGGGTGGAGGTTCGTCGTCCTCCGTCGACTTATCCTCGGGATAAGGGCGCTTCAGCGAAGTGGCCATTCCTGCTTTTGAGCTGAAGAGCAAGGCGATCTTCATCGCAGCCTTTCGCGGCTTCGACTCAGGTTCTCGAAAGTGCCAAGGAAGGTAATCATGTCAGTCCGAACATCTCATATCAGATTTATTTTCTATCTATATTTTTATATATATATCAATTTTCACAAATGTCAATACTTTTTCTAAAAATAAATACAATCTGTGGTGGAAAAGGTTCTTATGACCCCCAAGGAATAGATCTGTAAAGTTGTTTGACACGTCACAGCATGAACGCCGAGTAGAGATAGTAGCTCCTTGGGTCCGGAGCTTGCCGCTCAGCCCGCAGTTCAAAGGGCTTTTGCGGCGAGCGGTAATCGCTTGGCGGCGTTTGGAACAGGACGACCGCGCCGGCGGCGAAGATATCGGAGATCCATGCCAGGGCAAGGGGGTTCTCGACGTGAAGAACGATGTTCCCCCGCCGGCCACGCGCGGCCTTGGCCAGATCGCAAAGAAAAACGACGTCGTCCTCTTTTTGAAGAGCGGAGCCGGCGACATGGATCCATGGGCCGAGGCGGGCGAGGCCCATGAGCGCGGGATCGAGCGGTCCGTGATGATAATAGACCAGCCGCGTGCCGCCGCTCGCGCAGGCATAGGCCAACTCCTCGAGCGCGGCGAACTCGCGCTGGAGCCGGGCATTGGAGAGGTAAAGCAGGATCCCGCTCCGGCCCATCTCTTTATGGGATTCGAAGGACAGGCCTCGTTCTTCTTCGGCCGGTTCGAAGGGGCCGTGATGAAAGTAGGCCGCGGCCGCGCCGCTGTTCTTCGCGGCGTCGTTCATCAGGATGAGTCCGCGGAGATTCGGCCGGGCCAGGTCGGAGGTGTAAAGATCGGCGCCCGCTTCGCCGAGCCATTCCATCTCGGACGGCGTCAGTTTCCCCGAATCGACCAGCTTCAATCGGCCGCCGCTCCTGCGGCAGGACTTCGCCGCGTCCAAAAGGGCGGGGAAATCGAACTGGTCGTCGCGGACGATGACGCCTCCCGCGTCTGCGGGACTTCCTGAATCGGCTTCGCTTTTCGTGTCCATCAAAAAATGTTCTTCGATCGTCTCGCGCGAAAAAATTCGATCATGAATTTTGCCTCAGTGTAGCGCCCTCCCGTCGTTCTGTCAAGACGAAGATAAAAATTAGTCGTTGAATTCAGCGGCGGAAAAGCGTATAAAATCAAGGTGACGAAAGAGACAGCAAATATATCGGATAAATAGGTTAAAGGGGAGAAGATCGTGCGGCTGAAAACAGGGTTGAACGCGGCGCCCGGCGCGCGCCGGTTCCTCGTCCTGGCCGAACTCGTCCCGCTCCCCGGCCACGACCTGAGCAACTTCGAGAAATTCCTTAAGGGATACGCGGAGAAGAGAGCCGCCCTGCCCGAAGACATCATCCTGGCCGGCATCACCATTCCTCAGAGCCCGAGCGGCGTCGCCTCGATGAGCCCCGCCGACATCTATTCCCTCCTCCGGGCGAAGGACCTCTGGGCCGACCTGGATGTCGTTCCGCACGTAACGGCCAAGGACCACAACCTCGAGGCCGTCAAGACCTATCTTATCGGCCTGCAAAAGCTGGGCCTCGAATCCGTCCTGGCGTTGACCGGCGACAAGCCGGCGGGAGGAACGGGCGTCTTCGACGTCGATGCCATCGGTCTCATCGAACTGATCGAGGAGATGAACGACGAATCCCTGCAGAAGGCCAAACCGGGGGCTTTCGACCGCGCGCCCCGGTTCCTTATTTTGGCCGCCGTGTCGCCGTTCAAATACACCGAAGCCTCCCAGATGCAGCAATACATCAAAATGGCCAAGAAGGTCCGGGCCGGGGCAAAGGCTCTGATCACCCAGATGGGCTGGGATTGGCGCAAGAGCGAGGAGCTGTTCCGGTATCTCCGGGAAGAGCGGATCGCCACGCCCGTCTTCGGCGACGTCTACCTCCTGACCACGGCGACGCCCGCGCCGCGCCTGATGCATGACGGGAAGCTGCCCGGCTGCTTCGTCTCGACGCCCCTTTTCGAGAAGGTTTCGAAGGAGTCGTTCTCCGACCACGTCGAGCGCGCCGCCCTGCAGGTGGCCATGTACCGCGACCTCGGGGCCGCCGGCGTCGACATCGGCGGCCTTCCCGATTTCGAGACATTGATCAAGATCATGGACCGGGCCAAGGCCATCGGCGCGGGATGGCGGAAGCATAAGGACAACCTGGCCTTCGGCGTGGAGACCCAGCCGGACGGCAGACCCGGATTTTATCTCTATGACGAAGCCGGCCGCCGGAAAGCCCCCTCTCAGCCGAAGGCGACGTTCCATAAGAAGCATTTCGATGTCATGCACCGGAACCTGCTGACGCCGGACCGCGGCCTGCAGCCGGCCGTTAAAAGCGTCCTGGGCGCCAGTGCCTCTCTCCGTGAAGGACGGGGCGTGCCTTACCGGATGTTCCTGGCCGCGGAAAAAGCCCTGAAAACCGCCCTCTTCGAATGCGAGGAATGCGGCGACTGTTTTTTGCCCGAGAATTTCGGCCGCTGCACCCTGGGCGAGTGCGCCAAGGGCCTGCCGAACCCGCCCTGCGGCGACGCCGATCCCGCCGGGAGGTGCCCCCACGACACGGACCGGCGCTGCGTCGGCGAGCTCGTCTATGAGGCGGCCGCGAGCGAAGGCCCCTCCGGCTTGAAGAAGATGGAGCGGACGATGAATCCGCCCCGCCTCCCCTCGCTCGAGGGAACGGCCTCCCTCTTGAACTACCTGTTCGAGAAGGACCACACCCAAAAGGCCGCTTTCATCCAGATCGGGGAAAGCATTCACGCCAGCATCCCGCGGCCGGCGGCCGCGATGAGCGAGCTCCAGGCCATAGGACCGGACGCCCTGGAACAGCCGAGCGGCGCCCGGGACTATATCCTTTCTTTGATCAAGGAGCAGGTCAAACACGGCGCGGATTACCTCGAGGTGAACGTGGACGCGTTCGGCGAGCATGACTCGGCGCTCCCGATCCGGATGATGCGGGATTACGTCCGGCTGGTCCGGACCCACGGCGGCGGCGTGCCGGTCTGCGTGGACAGCGGCGCTCCGGACGTCCTCGCCGCCGGACTCGAGGCCTGGTATGAAGGGGCGCCCGCGTCCATCGCCTCCCCGCTCCTGAACTCGATCAAGACCTACACCATGAACCAGCTCCTTCCCCTGCGCGCCCGGTTCGCTTTCAAGTTCATCGGCCTGCTCGTGGATATCCATTCGACCGGCTCGGAAGGTTCGTATTACGGCATCGACGAGCTCCAGGCCATGGCCCGGACAATCTTTCGGGCCGCCACCGGGAGCCACGGTTTCAAACCGGACGATATCTTCTTCGACTCGACGGTCTTCCCCCTGGCCATCGACCTGCCCATGACTCCGGACACGCCGGGATACACGTACCGGACCTTCGAAACCATCCGCCGGATCAAGACCGATCCGGAGATGAAGGGCGTCCACCTGTCGCTCGGCATCACCAACGCCGTTCGTGACCTGCCCGGCCGCCGGACCGGCGTCTGCCGGGCCTATCTGGCCATGGCCCGGACCTACGGCCTGGACGCCGCGATCGTCAACGTGATGCACGATTACGGGAAGCGGCCGGCGGCTCCCGACCTGCTCGAATTCGTCGGCGCTTTCGCCGGCCAGAACGGCTCGGCCGAGGCCGGCCAGCGGGCCATCAACGCCATGATGAACTTCTGCCGGGCCAACCGGAAGCTCAAGGACCCCGTCTGCGGATAAATGAGCGAAAGCGGGAGCCCGCTCTCATGAAGACGAGGACGACTTCCCGAAATTGCCGATAAAGCCAGTCATATTGCCCAGATTCCTTGTCACGCATGAAAAGAGTCTTACTGCATCAATTTAGGTAAGCCATTTCTCTACTTGACATACATTTTTTTAATTATGTTATACTTTCGTGCAAACAGGAGATCAACATGACCACCACAGTCGTCACCACAAAAGGGCAGATCGTCATCCCTTCTCGTATTCGGCGCAAGCTGAATATCAAAAAAGGGACCAGACTCTATATCGAAGAAAAAGAACAAGAGATCATCCTAAGGCCGGTCACAGCCGCCTATTTCGAAAAAATATCGGGCATCCTTCCGACCAAAGGGAAGCTGACCAAAGCCCTGCTCGAAGAGAGGGCCCGCGACAAGAAGAAGGAAGAGTGAGCACGATAAGAATCCTTGATGCCCATGCTTTGATGATCTATTTGGAAAAGGAACCGGGGCATGAGAAGTTGGAATCTCTTTTTGTTCAGGCCGTTGAGAAAGATGAACACCTGCTGATGACGACGGTCAACTACGGCGAACTATACTACATCATTCTGAGAGAATGCGGTCAGAACAAGATCAACAAAATCGAAGCCGTCATCCGTACTTTGCCGATCGAAGTCATTGATGTCGATATTCAACTGGCCAAAGAAGCGGCGAGATTCAAGGCCGCCAAAAAGCTGTCCTACGCGGACTGCTTCGCCGCGGCACTGACGAAGATCCGCAAAGGCGAGCTCGTCACCGGAGATCGCGAATTCAAGACTATTGAAAACGAAATCAAAATCGTCTGGATTTCTTGAAAAGTGATATCGAAAAGGAAACCGTGTTCTTAAAGAAAAACTGCGTCGTCCTCTTTTCCGGCGGGATCGACTCCACGACGGCGCTCCACTGGGCGCTCCGCCGTTCGAAGGATGTCCAGGCCCTGACCTTCGATTACGGCCAGCGACACAAGATCGAGGTCCGCCTGGCCGGGATAGCGGCGCGAAAGCTCGGCGTTCCCAGGACGGTCCTCAAGATCGACTTCGGCCAGGTCGGTGGCTCCGCCCTGACAGACCCGGCCATCCGCCTCCCGCGTTACAAAAAATTGTCCGAACTGCGGCCCGGACCGCCGGCCACCTACGTCCCCTTCCGCAACGGCGTCCTTCTCGCCTTCGCCGCGGCCTGGTCCGAGGCCCGCTCCATCCACGAGATCGTCTGCGGTTTCAACATCTTTGACTCGCCGGACTATCCCGATACGCGGCCCGAGTTCGTCCGGGCGATGGAGCGAGCGGTCAACACCGGGACGAAGGCGGCCTTCGGCGGGTCCAGGATGAAGATCACGGCGCCCTTCATCCAAATGAAAAAGTCGGACATTATCCGCTGGGGCCTGGCCCACGGCGCCGACTACTCGTATTCGGTCTCGTGCTACGCCGGGAGTGAGATCCCCTGCGGAACCTGTTCGTCATGTCTATGGAGAGAGCGCGCCTTCGCCGAGGCGGGAGCGCCGGACCCCTTGATCGAGCGACTTGGAAGGAGAAGAAAATCATGAGCTGGATATTGCGTGTCCGCGATAAATTTCAGGCGGCCCATTTCCTCAAGGAATATAAGGGGAAGTGCGAAAAGCTCCACGGCCATACCTTCCAGGTCGAGGTCGCCATTGAGGTCCACAACCTCGATGCCGCGGGGCTCGGGATCGACTTCACCCTGATCAAGCGGACACTGGCCGAGATCCTTCCCGACCACACCCTGCTCAACGAGGTCTACGACTTCAATCCCTCGGCCGAGAACCTCGCCCGGCGGCTGTTCGTCGAATTGAAAAAATCGTTCCCGGTCAAGGACGTGACCGTCTGGGAATCCGAGGATGCCTCAGCCACCTACGCTGAAGATCGCTGAGATCTTCGCCTCCGTCCAGGGCGAAGGCCTGCGCCAGGGTGAGCCGACCATCTTCGTCCGGCTCGCAGGCTGCGACCTCCGCTGTTCTTTCTGCGACACGAAATACGCCTGGGCGGGCGGCAAGACCACGACCACTTCGCGGGTCTTGGCCAAGGTCCGCGCGCTCCGGAAGCGCTTTCCTGCCGACTGGGCCTGCCTGACGGGAGGGGAGCCGTTCCTTCAGGATATCGGACCTCTTGTCGACGGCTTGAAAAAAAAAGGGCTGAAGGTCCAGGTCGAAACAAACGGGAGGAACTTCCACGAACTCGCGGTGGACTGGCTGACGGTCTCCCCAAAACCCACGAGCTATGCCTATCATCCGCGATTTAGGCGACGGGCCGGGGAAGTGAAGCTGGTCGTGTCCAAAACCTTGACCTTCGAGACCGTCAAAAGGCTTCGCCGAGAATTCTCCGGAACGGTTCCCATTCTCCTCCAACCGGAGTCGAACGAGGCTTGGAGCATGGCCAAAGGCCGACGTCTGCTGGGCCGGGCCTTGAGCGAGGGGCTGAAGAACATCCGCCTCTCCGTCCAGCTCCACAAGATCTTCGGCCTTCGATAGAGAGGTCACCTCCATGGACGATGGGAGGGGAGAAAATTCACCCCGAAAATCACCGGCGAAGGGGATTGAGCCCCGGGTCACGATCTTCGACAATGACAGACATGCGGAAGTCGAATTCTAAAAACCAGGCCTGCGCCGGTTCGAGGCGGGGGTTCACCCTTCCCGGTCTCGTCCTCGGCCTGGCCTCCGCCGGCCTGCTCGTGACGCTCTTCATCCCCCTTTACCGGAACGCCAAGAACACGGCCACGCTCCGGGCTACGATCGCTGACATGGAGATGTGGGCCCGGGCGATCGAGCGCTACGCGATCGACCACGGCGCGGCGCCGACGAACCCGAACGGCCGGCTCACTTACAAGAAACCCATCCTCAGGGAGCTCCTGCCGTATCTCGAACGGGTCAGGATCACGGACCCCTGGGGATTCGGCTATTGGATCTGGACCAAAGCGGGGATCGACGAGTTCGGGATCCGGACGACGGGGCCCGGGGATTTCCTCATCGTCTCCATGGGCAAGAAAGAACGGCGCGAGGGTTGGACGTTCGACCCGCAGCGGCCGCGGTCGGGACTTTTCGAGGTCCGCCAAGCGGAAGATTTCGAAAAGAACATCGTTCTTTGGAACGGGCGGATCGTGCGAGGGCCGAAACAGCCATGAGAACGTTGGCCGCCTCCAATCCGCTCGCGCTCAAGAGGTTCGTCCGGGCCGATGTTTTCGCCGCGATCGACCGCGCGATCAGCGCGCCCATCCTTCAAAGAAAGACCGTCTTCTGGGCCCTCGCTCTCCTCTGCTCCTCTTTGTTCTTCATGCAAACACTCTCGTTCATTCCCACCTGGGACAAGGATTCCCCCTCGTACTATACGGCCGCTCAGGGTCTCCGGAAGGGCATCAATATCTTCGAGGACCGGGAATTCCAGCCGCTGGCCGACTCCTTGTTCGGGAAAGGGATGATCGTCTATCCTTATATATATCCGCCGCTCCTGGCCCAGCTCTGTCTTCCTCTGACCGGGCTCTCCCAATCCTCGTATTTCCTCGTCCTGTATATTTTAAACATCTTCTTCGTTCTTCTCGGCCTGTATCTGACGATCGATCTCCTCGGTCTCTATCGTTATCGGACGTTCCTTCCCGCTCTGTTCCCCTTCCTCCTTCTCCTGTTCAATGAGCCGCTCCTGACGACCATCCATCACGGACAGGTGAATCTTTTCGTCATCGACGCCATCCTTCTCTACATCTTCTTCCAAAAGAAAGAGAAGCCGCTCCCGGCCGCGTTCTTCCTCAGCCTGGCCGTCTTCATCAAGATTTATCCCCTCCTGTTCATTCTGCCTCTTTTCCTCTCCAAGCGGTTCAAATATCTGGCCGCCTTCGCCGTCAACAGCGCCGTCCTGTTCTCTGCCTCCCTTCTCCTTTCGGGGCCCAAGCCCTGGCAGGACTTCATTCGCTCGACGCTCGATCTATTCTTAAAAAAGCCCGACTCTCCGTTCACCCAGGGATTCCAGAACTCATTCGGCAACGTTTCGCTCAAGGGATTTTTGACCCAGGGCTTTGCTTTGCTCCATCTCCCGGAAACGATGGTCGTGCCCGTTTTCGTCGCCCTGACCGCGCTCCTCTTCATCCTGATCTTCGCTCTTCCGAAGAAGAAAGCGATCTCCTCGGACCCGGCCTTGGAAAGTTCGCTGCTGTTCATCCTGACCCTGGTCCTCGCGCCGATCACCTGGTCCCACCATTTCGTCCTTATGCTCTTCCCGCTGACCTACCTGTTCGGGCGGATCATCCGGGAGAGGCGCTATGCCTTCTTCCCCCTCCTGGCCTTTCTCGCCAGCCCGATCCTTTATGAACTTCCCTGGGGCACGTTCCCCTACAATCAGGTCCGTCTTCTGGCCGCGCTGGGCTTTTTGGGCATGCTCCTCACTTTCGCCCGGACGTCTCCAAAGAATGGTTATGCCGTTTGAGGCGTAAAAGGCAGGGCCCGGCGTGAGCCGGGAGAGATTATTCCGTCCGGCGCTTCATGAAGAACCGGTACCCCGTCCGCGTCAGATAGACTCCCGTCAGAATGATCGCGGCGCCGAGGACCTGGACGGAATGGATCCGGTCGCCGAGCAAGGCCACGGCGAAGACGGCGGTGAACACGGGCGTCAGGTTGCTGTAGATCGCGGTCTTGGCGTTCCCCACCTTCTTCACCGAGTAATACCAGAAGATATATCCGAAGACGAACCCGAAGAGCGAGGACAGGACCAGATAGACCCACGCTTTCCAAGAGACCTGGGCCCAGGGGATGGCCAGAATGTCGCCGGCCGTCAGCGGAAGATAAAAAAGGACCCCGAGCGAGACGGTGACGGCCGAGAACTTGAGAGGCGAAAGTTTTTCGAGAAAGGGTTTGGAAAAGACCGTATAAAGGGCCCACAGGATCGTCCCGAAGAAGATGAACAGGTCGCCTTTGAAGCTTTCGGCCGAGAAATGGAGGCCGCCGTTCTGCCCGGCGATGATCAGATAGAGGCCCGTGAACGAGATCAGGATCCCCAACCAGGCCGCCCAGTGGATCCGCTCGATGCCGAGCAACGCGCTCAAGAGGGCGACGAAGATCGGCGACATCGACAGGATGAGCGATGTGTTGGAGGCCGAGGTCAGGCTCACCCCGCGGATAAAAAAGATCTGATACAGTGTGTTCCCGGCCACTCCGATAAGGAGGAGCTTCCAGGCGTCCTTTTTTTCAAGACGGAATCCTTCTCCCGAGACGGCGAGGAGGACGAGAAAAATGATGGCCGTCACCAACAGCCGCATCCCGTTGAACCCGCCCGGCGACAGCTCGCGGAGAGCGATCTTGATGAGGCTGAAATTGATCCCCCACATCACCACGGCCAGAAGCATCAAAGCGTCGCTGAGGCCGAACGCGCCGTTGGTCCGGAAGGTCACTCTTGGAAGGAAACCCTTGGATGGGGTTTCCTTCCAACGGTCGCTTCGCTCCCTGCCATCCTTCCAAGGAGCTTTAGACCACGCATTGATCCGGAATTTCATTCGGGGGGCGGGCATGGGATGAGCCTGTCCTTCGGATGTCGCCTGGAGGGGTTCAAGGCCAAGACGCCGGCGCCGGCCTCAGCCGGTCATCCTCCGGGACCGGGGGTAGCGGGCCTCGATGACGGACCGGATGCCTCCTCTCGGGTTGAACTGGCCCACGACCGAAGCCCGGACCGGGCGGCAGGCCTTGACGACGTCCTCGAGGATCCGGTTGACGGCGTTCTCATAGAAGATGCCCAGGTTCCGGTAGGCCAGGATATAATCCTTTAGCGATTTGAGCTCCAGGCAGCGGGCGCGGGGGACATAGCGGACGACGAGCGTCCCGAAATCGGGGAGGCCCGTCTTGGGGCAGACGGACGTGAATTCGGGGATCTCGATGGCGATCTCGTAGTCGGGGAACTGGTTGGCGAACGTCTCGATGGCCGGCAGGCGGGCGTCGAGGCCGGCCTTCGCTTCTTTGTCGGTTGTGCGGCGCATGTCTCTTTCTCTCTTCATTTAAAATAGGATATAGTATAATTTCAAAACCCGAAAATATCCAGCCCGCCCGGGCCCGAGGCCGCAGGACGGAAAGCTTGAGAGAATGAGATCCTACATTTACGGACCCGTGCCCTCCCGCCGGCTGGGCTTCTCCCTGGGCGTCGACATCCTCCCCTTTAAGACCTGCTCCATGGACTGCATCTATTGTCAGCTCGGCTCCGGGGCGAAGACCACGGTCCGGAGAAAAGAGTACGTCCCCGCCCGGTCCGTCCTGGCCCAGATCAGGGCCGCCCTGGCCGGCGGCCGGAGGATCGACGCCGTGACCTTCTCCGGATCGGGCGAACCGGGCTTGAACTCGGGGATCGGCAGGATCATCCGCGGCATCAAGAAGAAGACGGGCATCCCGGTCGTCGTCCTGACCAACAGCTCCTGCCTGGCCGGCCGACAAGGCCGTCAAGAATTTCTGGCGGCGGACATCGTCGTGCCGTCCCTGGACGCCGTGACGCCGAGGATCTTTCGAAAGATCAACCGCCCTCACGCGGGCTTGAAAGTCGATAAGATCATCGACGGCCTGGTCCGGTTCCGCCGGGAATTCAAGGGGCGGATCTGGCTCGAGATCATGCTGGTCAAGGGAGTCAACGACGGGCCGGCCCATCTCAAAAAGCTCAAGGAAACCGTCGCCCGCATCCGGCCGGACAAGGTCCAGCTCAATACCGTGGTCCGCCCGCCGGCCGAGAGGTCCGCCCGGCCCCTGAACCGCGCCGAGCTCGAGAGGATCCGGGCCTTCTTCGGTGAGAACACCGAGATCATCGCCGAATTCGAAGCCCGGGGCCAGACGGCCCCGTCCGGCGACATCAGGGAGGCGATCGTTACGACGGCCCGGCGGCGGCCCATGACCGCCCGGGATCTGGCCCTCTCGTTGGGGAGACCGGTCGAGGAGATCCGCCGATACGCCGATGATCTCGTGGCGCAGGGCCGGCTCCATCGCATCAGGCACAAAAAGTCGGACTATTACGAATACCGCTGAAGCGCGGCCAGGGCCAGATTTTATTGTTCCTTGACATCCTTTTTGGATATAATGGCTCCCTTCGAGAAAATCTTATGATCCAGTCAAGAGATTTTTTAAAGGCCATCAGCCCTTACAAGCCGGGCCGGCCTATCGAGGAGGTCGCCCGCGAGCTGAAGCTCAAGGGCGAGATCATCAAGCTGGCCTCGAACGAGAATCCCCTCGGAACCTCCCCCCTCGCCCTTCAGGCCATCCGGAAGGCCTTGAAGGAATCCTACCTCTACCCGGACGACAGCTGCTACTACTTCCGCAAAAAGCTGGCCGAACGATGGAGCGTTGAGCCCGGGAACATCTTCGTCGGCAACGGCTCCGTCGAGATCCTTCCCCTGGCCACCTTGGCCTATCTCGATCCCGGGCACAGCGCGATCGGAAGCGAAGGGGCCTTCATCTGGTTCAAAATCGCCGCCCGGATCGCCGCGGCCGAGCTGGTCGAAGTCCCGATGAGGAACCACACCCACGATCTCCAGGCGATGCTCAAGGCCGTCAAGCCGAACACCCGGATGATCTACATCGCCAATCCCAACAACCCCACCGGGACCATCGTCGACAGGGACGAGGTCGAGGATTTTTTCCGCCGTGTTCCCGACGATATCCTGGTCATCATGGACGAGGCCTACATCGAATACATCACGAACCCCCGCTTTCCGGATTCCTTCAAATATTTCAGGGACGGGAAGAACATCCTGATCCTCCGCACCTTCTCCAAGATCTACGGCCTGGCCGGAGCCCGGCTCGGCTACGGGATCGCTCCCAAGGAGATCATCGCCAGCCTGGCCAAGCTCCGCGTCTCCTTCAACGTCAACCGTTTCTCCCAGGTCGCCGGACTGGCCGCTCTCGACGACGATCGGCATGTTCGGAGAGGCCGGGCCGTCAACGAGGCCGGGAAGGACTATCTGTACGAGGCCTACCGGAAGATGGGTCTCTTTTATCTTCCGACCTTCGCCAATTTCATCTTCGTCGACTTCGCCCGAGACAGCCAGCTCGTTTTTGAAGCCCTCCAAAAAAAGGGGATCATCACCCGAACGATCAAGGAATACGGATTTCTCCAGGCCCTGCGCATCACCATCGGCACCGAAGACCAGAACCGAAAGCTCGTCCGGGCCCTGAAAAGCGTTCTTTAATTTTCTTTTACATAAAGGAGGTCAGGGATGCTCGTCAAGCTAGCGAACGGCAAGGAACTGCCCGTCGAAATGCACAAGGCCAGGATGGTGCAGAAGATCAGGCTCATTCCGGCCGAGGACCGGCTCAAGGCCATCCAGGAGGCCGGATACAACACCTTCCTTCTCAGAACGAAGGATGTCTACTTGGACATGCTGACGGACAGCGGCGTCAACTCCATGAGCGACAACCAATACGCGGCCCTCATGAACGCGGACGACGCCTATGCCGGGAGCCAGACGTTCTATGACTTCGCCGATGCCGTCAAAGACGTCCTCGGGTATGAGCATGTGATGAACGTCCACCAGGGGCGGGCGGCGGAACATCTCCTCTCCAAGGTCTTCGGAAAACCTGGCGGAGTGACGATCACCAATTATCATTTCACGACGACCAAGGCCCACATCGAATTGACCAGCCAGTCCGTCTGCCTGGAGCTCTATGCCGACGAGGCCTTGAAAACCAAGAGCCAGCATCCTTTCAAGGGGAACATGGACATCCAGAAGCTGAAGGATGCGATCAAAAAATGGGGCCGGGACAAGGTCGGGTTCGTCCGCATGGAGGCCACGACCAACCTTCTCGGCGGGCAGCCGTTCTCCATGGAAAACCTCAAAGAGGTCCGCAAGATCTGCGATCAGAACGGCCTCATGCTGATCATGGACGGCAGCCTGATCTCGGAGAACGCCTACTTCATCTGGAAGCGGGAAAAGGAGTACGCGAACAAGGCCATCGCCGAGATCGTCAAGGAAATGGCCGCCCAGGCCGATATTTACTATATGAGCGGGCGAAAGAACACCTGCGTCCGGGGCGGACTGATCGCCACGAACAATAAAGCCCTGTTCGGACAGCTCGAGCCCTGGCTGCCGGTCTATGAGGGCTTCTTCACCTACGGCGGCATGTCGATGCGGGAGATCGGGGCCATGGGCGTCGGGTTGAGGGAAATGGTCGATCCCGCCGTCGCCGGCAGTTCCTGCGAACAGATCAAATATTTCGTCGAAACGCTCGACGGAATGGGGATCCCCGTGGTGACCCCGCCCGGAGGATTGGCCTGCCATATCGACGCCCGGAAATTCGCTCCCAATCTCCCCAAAGAAGGCTATATCGCGGGGGCCGTGGTGGCCGCCCTCTATATCACCTCGGGCGTCCGGGCGATGGAACGGGGCACCATCTCCATGGACCGCGACAAGGACGGGAACGACGTCTATGCCGATCTGGAGCTGGCCAGGATCGCCATTCCGAGAAGGGTCTATACGATCTCCCATATCGAATATATCATCGACAGGCTCCAGTGGCTCCATAAGAACCGCGAACTGATCCAGGGCTTGAAGTTCGTCTCCGAACCGCCCGTTCTCAGATTCTTCCTGGGCAAGCTCGACGCCCTCGACCAATGGAGCCGGAAACTCTGCGATGCCTTCAAGAAGGACTTCGGCGGGGATTGGTGACGAACAGCGTAACAAGGGACCTGTGACTCGCCGTTGACGATAAGTTTCTGACCCTAAGGTCAAGCCGAACGGGAGCGCCGGCTCGCCCTCAAAGAAGGAGGAGGGGACCGTCATTCACCTGGATGCCGCGCCCCGGCCTCATTCTCCGAACTGAAAAGAAGGAGGCTTCCGGCATGGCGAAAATCTTTGCCCTGGTCTTGTCCGCCGTCCTGCTCCTCGCCTTCCCGCTGAAGGCCCAGACCACAAAGGTCTTTCCCTTCGACTATAAGATCGAGGAGCTGGAGAACGGGCTCAAGGTCGTCTCCATCCCGCTCAGCAATCCGAACATCATCTCGTATTACACCATCGTCCGTTCGGGCTCGCGCAACGAGGTGGAGCCGGGAAAATCGGGCTTCGCCCATTTCTTCGAGCACATGATGTTCAAGGGAACGAAGCAGGTCCCCAAGGCCGCTTACGACGATTTCCTGTCCCGGCTCGGGGCGGGGACCAACGGTTTCACCTCGGACGACTTCACCTGCTACTTCGTCGTCTTCGCCGGCCGGGAGAACCTGGAGAAGGTCGTCCGGACCGAGGCCGACCGGTTCATCAACCTGGTCTACTCCGAGGACGTGATCAAAACCGAAGCCCCCGTCATCGAAGGCGAGTACTACGCCAGCGTCTCCAATCCCGACCGGCGCCTGTCCGAGCTCCTGCGCGACACGGCCTTCGAAAAACACTCCTACAAGCACACCACCCTGGGCTTCCTCAAAGATATCCAGGACATGCCCAACCAGTACGAATACAGCCTCCTCTATAAAAAGCGCTTCTACGCCCCGGACAATTCGATTCTTCTCGTCGCCGGCGATTTCGATCCCGCCCGGCTCCTGGCCCTCGTCAAAAAGTATTACAGCGGCTGGGAGAAATCGAACTACACCCTCCAGACGCCGGTCGAGCCGCCGCAGACCGAGCTCAAGCGGGCCCATTACGCCTGGCCGACCAAGACCATGCCCCGGCTGGCCGTCGCTTTCCACGGCCCGGCCTACTCGGACGAGGTGACCGACAAGGCCGCCCTCGATCTTCTGGCCGAGGTTTCGTTCTCGCCTTCCTCCCCTCTCTATCAGCGGCTCGTCAACGACGAGCAGAAATGCCTCTCCCTCGCCGCGGGCTTCAACGACACGCGCGATCCGTCCCTATTGATCTTCAACGCCGTCCTGAAGAACGAAGAGGACCTGCCCTACGTCGAGGGCGAAATTCTCAAGGAAATTGAGAAGGTCAAGACCGAGCCTGCCCCCGCTCAGAAGCTGGCCGACATCAAATCCAACGCGAAATACGCGCTGGCCGGCGCCCTCGGCACCACCGACGGCGTCGCCGGGACGCTGGCGTTCTATATCAATCTGGCCGCCGACCCCGGGACCTTGAACAAGCTGTTCAGCCTCTATGACAAGGTCACCCCTCGAGACATCCTGGACATGGCCGAAAAATATTTCAAACCGGCCAACTGCACGATCGTCACCTTGGCCGAAGGCAAGGCGAAATGAGAGGCATCATGGACGCGAAAATCGGTCTCCTCTGTCTTCTGATGATCGGGGCCTCCTTCCTGTTGACCTCCTGCGGGAGCAAGGTCGATCCGAACAAGCTCGTCACGGAGCTTCTCCCCGGCGCCGACAATCCCTTGGTCCACGTCCGCGTGCTGATCAAGATCGGCTCGGCTAATGATCCCTCCGGCAAGGAGGGCCTCTGCCAGCTCGCCTGGAACATGCTGGCCGACGGCGGGACCCGTCTGATGTCCATCAAGGAGATTACGGAGAAGTTCTACCCGATGGCGGCAGGCGTTTCGGTGAGCATGGACAAGGAGATGGCCGCCTTCTCAGGGACGGTCCACAAGGACAACCTGGACAAGTACTATGCCATCTTCAAGGACATGCTTCTCGACCCCGGATTCCGAGAGGACGACTTCAACCGCCTCAGGACCAATCAGCTCAACTTCATCGAAAAGTCTCTGACCTCCAATATGGATGAGCCGTTCGGCAAGGAGATCCTGAACCTGATGCTCCACGACGGCCGCCCCTACGGCCATCACGAGGCCGGGACGGCCGAATCGGTCAAGGGCCTGACCCTCAACGACGTCAAAGCCTTCTACAAAGAGCAATTCGTTCAGGGCAATATCGTCCTCGGGCTGGCCGGCGGATATCCCGCCGATCTCCCGGCCAGGATCGAAGCGGATTTCAAACGATTACCGGAAAGCTTCACCCCGCGCTTGAGCCTGCCGCCGGCCCCCGCGCCCCAGGGGATCGAGGTCGTAATCGCGGACAAGCCGACGCCGGCCACGGCCATCTCCTTGGGCTTTCCCGTCACCTTGACCAAGGCCGACAAGGACTTCTTCGCCCTCTGGATCGCGGGCTCGCACTTCGGAGAGCACCGCCAGTCGGTTTCGCACCTCTTCCAGAAGATCCGCGAGGAGCGCGGCCAAAACTACGGCGATTACGCCTATATCGAACACTTCGTCCAGGGCCGCGACAAATTCCCGGCGCCCAACCACGCCCGCCAGCAACAGTATTTCTCGATCTGGATCCGGCCGCTGGCCAACGCCAATCGCCATTTCGTCATCCGCCAGGCCCTGCGGGAGCTGAAGAAGCTCGTCGACGAGGGGCTCTCCGAGGAACGTTTTCAGCTCGTCCGGACCTACCTGCTCAATTATACGAAGCTCTATGCCCAGACGCTCGGCGAACGGCTCGGCTGGCAGATGGATTCGCATTATTACGGCTATCGGGATTTTCTGGCCGAAGCGCAGTCCGTACTGCCCCGCCTGACGCGGGACGAGGTCAACCGGGCGATCAAGAAATATCTGAACTTCGAAAACATCTGCCTGGCCGTGATCACCCAGGACGCGGAGGGGCTCAAGAACGACCTCGTCTCCAACACGCCCTCGCCGGTCAAGTACGCCAATCCGAACATGCCCAGGGCGGTCCTCGACGAGGACACGGTCATCCAGGAATACCCGCTCGCCATCAAGCTGGAGAAGGTCAAGACCGCCCCGGCCGCGGAATTCTTCCAGAGAGCGGGCTTGCCGGGAAAATAAGAGAACATGAAGAAACCTATGTCCGCATGGACGGGCGCGGAAAAGGCCGTCCTGGCCACGCTCGACGCCCCGATCAAGATCCAGCAATTTCTCAACAGGATGGCCTACGATCCCGTTCCGGGGACGGCCTCGCCGCGCCAAGTCATGCGGGAGCGGAAGGCCAATTGCTTCGAAGGCGCGCTGTTCGCCTCCGCGGCCCTGCGCCATATCGGCCATCCGCCCCTCCTCGTCGACATA
>Ga0315288_10000709_pt1 | contig 42101 bp, 40 predicted proteins | sample YL17G11_20_MG_FD_203454 | JGI IMG/M metagenome (GOLD analysis project Ga0315288, IMG submission 203454) | Sediment microbial communities from Yellowstone Lake, YNP, Wyoming, USA - YL17G11_20 | ecosystem: Environmental > Aquatic > Freshwater > Lake > Sediment | place: USA: Wyoming | collected...
ATCGTTCTCTAGAAGACCTCCGGGTGGAGGATGCGGGCAAGCTCCATGAAGGCGTCGTAAAGCCGCGGCCCGAACCGGCTGGCCATGTTCTCGTCGAGAAAATGAATGCGGCCGGCGCGGACGGCGGCGACGGTCTCGAATCCCGCCTGGGTTTTGAACCAGTCCCTGGCCTTCGCGAACGCCCCGGCGGAGGCGGCCAGGACGACGATGATGTCGGGATCGTCCTTGATGAACTGCTCGCGGCTGTAGTCCAGCCAAGCCTTGGCCACGCGGCCGGCGATGTTGATGCCCTTGGCCCGGTCCAGTAAGGCGTTGAGATAGCTCGGCCGGCCGCACGTGGCCAGGTTCATGCCGTGGAGGTTGAGGAAGACCTTCGGCCGGTCGGCGACGGACGACAGGGCCGCCGTGACCTTTTGATAGCGCTGCTCCAGCCCTTGGATAAGGGACCGGGCTTCGCCGTCTCGCTGGGTGATCCGTCCGATCTTCTCGATGGTCTTCGGCACCGCTTCCAGGTCGTTCCCGATGTCCAGGACGAACACTCTCAGGCGGAGCGACTGGAGTTTTTGGATGACGTTCCAGGGATTCCCGCGGAAGGCGATGACGAGGTCGGGCTTGAGGGATCCGATCCGCTCGACGCTGGGGTCGGTCAGGCCGCCCACCTTGTCCTTTTGAAGCGCGGCGGCCGGAAAATCGCAGTAGCGGGTCACGCCGACTATTTGATCGCCCAGGCCGAGGGCGAAGAGGATCTCGGTGATGTTCGGGGCGAGGGAGACGATGCGCCGGGGCGGGTCGGCCAGCGGGAAGACCTGGCCGACGTCGTCCCTGACCGTTCTCTCCTGGCCGCCGCCGACCGCGGGCATGAGGGCCAGGATCAGTCCCAGGACCGCCGTATTCCTGAACGAGAAAACGCCCATTCCCGTCGGCTATTGGATGAGCAGCGTCTTCGGATCGAGCTTGAGCGGAAGCACCCCGGGAGCCGGATGCTCGTGGTCCTTGGCGACCTTGAGCTCGACGTGGTCCCCCCGGGAGTGGAGGGTGATGAGGACGTCGATCGCGGCGCACAGGGGATGCAGAACGACCGGGATCCCGCTCCCGTCGTAGAGCGGCTCGCCCGTCTCTTTGAGCGAGGCGCTGAACCAGACCTCGAGCCCGAGCTTGCCGGCGAACGCCTTGAATTTCTCCAGGTCCTCGCAGGCGGACCGGGTGAAATCGTAGCCGTCGACGATGATCGTGTCGGCGGCGAACTTGCCGAAGGTGATCATGGCCTCGACGCTTTTGAGGACCTGCTCCGTGCGCGAACCCTCCTGTTTGAAGTTCATGATGACCCGGTTCTTGATGATCTCGTCGTGGATGTCCACGGCGTCCTTCAATTTCCGGTTCTTGGCGATCTCCTTGAAGATGTCCTCGTACCAGGTGATGATGTAGTCGACGCGGCTCGAATACGAGACGTGGATGATGGGCTTGCCCTGGAACAGCTTGTCCGTGGCGATGTGGACCAGGCAGGCCGTCTTGCCCACGCCTTTGGGCGAGGCGAGGACGCCGATGTTCCCGCGGCCCAGCCCGCCGTGGATGGATTTCTCCAGAACCCGCAGCGGGCTCCGCTTGATCAGCTCGGCTTTGACCATCTCCGGACCCTCCTTCCTTATTTTTTCCCTTGTCGTTGCCGTTCCAGGTGCTGGGCGATGAGCTCTTCGGCGACCTGGGCCGGCACCCGGCCGTACTTCAGGAACTCCATGGTGAACTCGGCCTTGCCCTGGGTCAGGGACCGCAGGACCATCGAGTAGCCGAACATCTCGCTCAGCGGCACCTCGGCGTCGACGCGCGAGAAAATGCCGTCCTCGACCGAGCTGACGATGATCCCGCGCCGCTGGTTGATGGTGGCGAAGATGTTGCCGGCGAACTCGGACGGGCCCTCGACCGAGACCTTCATGATCGGCTCGAGAATCTGAGGTTTGGCCTTGCGGTAGACCTGACGGAACGCTCCGATGGCCGCGGCCTGGAAGGCGTGGTCCGAGGAATCCACCTCGTGGTACGCCCCGTCGGTCAGCGTGATCCGGACGCCGGTGATCGGGAACCCGATCAGGTCGCCCTTTTTGACGGCCGCCTGGAATCCCTTGTCGCAGGCGGGGATGAATTCCCTCGGGATGCGGCCGCCCTTGATCTCGTTGACGAACTCGTAGACCCCTTCGGCCAAGGGCTCGATCGTCCCGATGACCCGGCCGAACTGGCCCGCGCCGCCGGTCTGCTTCTTGTGGGTGTAGTCGAATTCGACCCGCTGGCCGATGGCCTCGCGGTAAGCGACCTGCGGTTTGCCGGTCTCGACCTCGGCGTTGTATTCGCGCTTCATCCGCTCGACGTAGATGTCGAGATGCAACTCGCCCATGCCCTGGATGATGGTCTCGTGGGATTCGGGATCGACGTGCGTCCTGAACGTCGGGTCCTCCTTGGTGAACCGGTTCAGGGCCTTGGCCATTTTGTCGAGGGCCTTCTTGTCCTTGGGTTGGATGGCGAGAGAGATGACCGGTTCCGGGACATAGATCGAGGTCATGGCCACGTTGAGGCCGGGCGAGGCGAACGTGTCGCCCGAGGCGCAGTCGATGCCGAACAGGGCGACGATGTCCCCGGCGCCGGCGAAAGGGATATCCTCCATGCTGTCGGCGTGCATCCGGACGAGGCGGCCGATCTTGACCTTCTGCCGGGAGCGTGTGTTATAGATCTCGTCGCCTTTCTTGAGACTGCCTTGGTAGATGCGGATATAGGTCAGCTGGCCGTAGGGACCGTCCTCGAGCTTGAAAGCGAGAAGCACGGTGGGGGCGTCGTCGTCGGCCTTGAGGACGATCTCTTTGCCCCCTTCGTCCAGGTCCCGAGCGACGTTCTTGACGTCGGCGGGATTGGGCAGATAGCGGACGACGCTGTCGAGTAGAGGTTGGACGCCCTTGTTCTTGTAGGCCGATCCGATGAAGACGGGCGTCAGCTTGCGGGCGATCGTGCCGGTCCGCACCGCCGCGTGGATCAGGTCCTCGGTGACCTTGTCCTCCAGGATGGCCTCGGTCAGTTCGTCGGAGAACATCGAGACGGCGTCGAGCATCTCCTCGCGCCTGGTCCAGGCTTCGTCCCGCAGCTCGGCCGGGATTTCCTCGACGCGGACGGTCTCGCCGTCGCGGCCGTCGAAATAGAGGGCCTTGAGCGAGACCAGGTCCACGACGCCGGACAGCTTGTCCTCGAGCCCGATCGGGATCTGCATGAGGACGGCGTTGTGGCGGAGCTTCTCCTCGAGCTGGTCGCGGACCTTGAAGGGGTTGGCCCCGACCCGGTCGCATTTATTGATGAAGGCGATGCGGGGGACGTCGTAGCGCTTGAGCTGGCGGTCCACGGTGATCGTCTGCGACTGCACGCCGCCGACCGAGCAGAGGACGAGGATGGCCCCGTCGAGGACGCGGAGGGACCGTTCGACCTCGATGGTGAAGTCGACGTGGCCGGGCGTGTCAATGATATTGATCGAGTGGCCGGACCATTCGACGTACGTCGCGGCCGAGGTGATGGTGATGCCGCGCTCGCGCTCGAGGTCCATGTGGTCCATGGTCGCGCCCACGCCGTCCTTGCCCTTGACCTCGTGTATCCGGTGGATCTTCTTACAGTAAAAGAGGATCCGCTCGGTCAGGGTCGTCTTGCCCGAATCGATATGGGCGCTGACGCCGATATTGCGCATTTGTTCGATGTCTGTGCTCATGGAAACCGATGCCTTTTCAATTCATATCATATCAGCCTGGGCTGTGGACCGTGTGTGGGATGATAAGGGCGGACTCTCCGGCGCTCCTCGCTATCCAACTGACAGGCGAGCCGTTATTATACGAGAATGAGGGCTGGGATTCAAGCCGAGTCAGACCGGGGTCGCGTCTACACTTTCCACTTTTTAATGGAAAGTGTAGACGCGACCCCAATTATTCAGCCGATATTTTCGGAAGCGGACTGGCCCGCGACGCAGCCCGAGGTCCAGGCCCAGGCGAGGTTGTAGCCCCCGCGCCGACCCTGGACGTCGAGGATCTCGCCGGCGAAAAAGAGCCCTTTTTGGCGTTTCGACTCGAGCGTGCCGGGATCGACCTCGCGGGCGTCCACTCCGCCGCTGGTGAACTCGGCTTCGTTCCAGCCGCGCGTTCCTTGGACCGAGAAGCGCTTGTCTTTAAGCCCGTCGGCCAGCCCGAGGGTCCTTTTGTTCGCGTTCGGCTCTCCTTTGGCCAGGAGATTCGGGATTAGAGGGGCGAATTTTTCGGGAAGGAGGCCTGAGATAAGATCCGCCTCGGCCCATTTCGCCTTCATCCGCCGGAGGAGCTCCCCGGCCAGGGCCTCCCGTGACAGGAACGGGACAAGGTCCAAGCTGAGCGCGATTTTCTTTTTGCCCTGGCGATGGTGGGCGATGGAGAGACTCTCGCTGACGTCGAGAACCGCCGTCCCGGACAGCCCGTATTGGGTGAAGAGGACCTCGCCTTCGGCCGTTTCGACCGGATTCCCATCAATCAGAGCGACGGCCCGGGACCGTAATTTCTGGCCTTGGAGGACATGGCACATCGGATCGCTCGCGAGGAGGGGAACGGCGCTGGGGACGGGAGGGATGATATGATGCCCCAATCCCTGGGCTAAGGAATAGCCGCTTCCGTTCGAGCCGAGCGCGGGATAGGCCTTCCCGCCGCCGGCCAGGATGACTTTGCGGGCCTCGATCTTGCGGGTGGGGCCGGACTCGACCCTGAAGCCGAATCCGGCGCGTTCGATGGCCGTCGCCTCGAACGACAATTCGACGGCGACGCGGAGCCGCCGGATCTCGATCTCCAGGACCCTAAGGACCGAGGCCGCTTGGTTCGTCGCGGGGAAAACGCGGCCGTCCTCGGAGACCATTTCGAGACCCAGACCGAAAAAGAAGTCGCGGATGGCCTTCTTCCCGAATCGTCCGAGGACGGAATCGACGAGATCCAAGTCCGTGGAGGTGTAATATTTGGGAGCGAGGTCTTCGTTGGTCAGATTGCATCGGCCGCCTCCGGTGATGAGGATCTTCTTACCCAGGCGCGGCATGCGGTCGCAGAGGGCCACCGTCGCGCCGCCGCGCGCGGCGCTGATCGCGGCGGCCAGGCCGGCGGCTCCCCCTCCCACGACGGCGACGTCGAAACAGACAGGCATATCCACAGCTTACCCGAAGGAGGGCGGGCTCGTAAAGAGGGGGGAGAGGGATATATTCCGAAAACGAAAAGGGGAAAAGGTGAAGGAAAAGGGGGACGAGGCACTCTGTCCCTATTTAATAGAGGGACAGAGTGCCTCGTCCTCCTTTTCCCCCTTTTCTTCTCTTTTCCGTCGGAATTGATAATATGCGCAACTCGCATGTTTTCTTGACTTTTCAGCCGCGCGCGTCTAAACTTTAGCCTTATTCCAACCTGTCCGATGGCATCCCCAGCGGGTCGTGGAACAACGAGGAACGATCGAGCCATGAGCAAGGACCGCAGCGAATACGATTTTCTCGAGATCGAGGAAAGGTGGCAGAAGGTCTGGGCCGAAAAGCGCGCCTTCGAGGTCCGGGAAGATCCGGCCAAGCCGAAATTTTACCTCCTGGAGATGTACCCCTACCCCTCGGGCCGCATCCACATGGGCCACGTCCGCAATTACTCCATCGGCGACGTGATCGGCCGGTTCAAGACGATGCGGGGCTTCAACGTCCTCCATCCCATCGGCTGGGACGCCCTCGGCATGCCCGCCGAGAACGCGGCCATCAAGCACGGCATCCATCCCCAGACCTGGACGCTCGACAATATCGCCCACATGAAGGCGCAGCTCCAGCGGCTGGGGATCGCCTACGACTGGTCGCGCGAGGTCAACACCTGCCTGCCTGAATACTACAAGTGGAACCAGTGGATCTTCCTGAAGCTGTTCGAGCGCGGGATGGCCTACCGCAAAAAAAGCTGGGTCAATTGGTGCCCGCAGTGCCGGACGGTTCTGGCCAACGAGCAGGCGGCCGGCGGCGAGTGCTGGCGCTGCGCGTCCCCGGTCGAGCAGAAGAAGATGGACCACTGGTTCTTGAAAATCACCGACTACGCCGAGGAGCTGCTGTCCGGCCACGCCCAGCTCCGGAAGTGGCCCGAGCATGTCCTGCTGATGCAGAAGAACTGGATCGGGAAGAGCCGGGGCGCCTATGTGGATTTCGCCGTTCCCGAGCTCGGCCGGTCGATCAGGGTCTTCACCACCCGGATCGACACGATCTACGGCGCGACGTTCCTGGTCCTCTCGCCCGAGCATCCCTTGAGCCGCGATCTCATCGCCGGCGACAAGGAAGCGAAACTCCAGGAGTGGGTAGCCCGGACGATCGCCGAATCCCGCCTAAGGCGGGACCTCGGAGATGTGGACAAAGAGGGCGTCGATACGGGCAGGACCGCGATCAACCCTTTTACCGGCGAACGGATCCCGATCTGGATCGCCAACTACGTCCTGATGGAATACGGAACGGGCGCGATCATGGCCGTGCCGGCCCACGACGAGCGCGACTTAGAGTTCGCTAAAAAATACGGCCTCGACATCCGAGATGTCATCGAACCCGAACAACCGGCCGCCGAGACCGGCGGGGACGGGGGGCTGTTCGTGGACTACGGCCTCGTCAAGAACTCCGGGCCGTGGAGCGGCCTGCGGTCCGAAGGGGCCATGGACAGGATGGCCGTGTTCGCCAAGGACAAGGGATTCGGCGAGGCGAGCACGACCTTCCGCCTCCGCGACTGGGGCATCTCCCGGCAGCGCTATTGGGGCACCCCGATCCCGGTCATCACCTGCGATAAATGCGGCATCCAGGGCGTGCCCTACGAGGACCTGCCGGTGCGGATCCCGCATGACGCCGAGTTCACCGGCGAGGCCGGTTCGCCGCTGGAGAAGGTCGCCGCGTTCGTCAACGCGACCTGCCCGAAGTGCGCGGGTAAGGCCCGGCGCGAAACGGACACGATGGACACGTTCGTCGATTCATCCTGGTATTTCTTCCGCTACGCGTCGCCCAAGGAAGAAAGGCTGCCGTTCGCCCGGGCGGCCGCCGACTACTGGATGCCCGTCGATCTCTACATCGGCGGGGTCGAGCACGCCATCCTTCACCTGATCTACGCCCGCTTCTTCACCAAGGTCCTGCGCGACCTGGGTTTGAGCGCGCTGGACGAACCGTTCCCCCACTATCTCGCCCAAGGTATGGTGACCAAAGACGGCTCGGCTATGTCGAAATCGCGGGGCAACGTCGTCGACCCCGACGAAATGATCAACACGTACGGGGCGGACGCCCTCCGGCTGTTCATCCTGTTCGCCGCCCCGCCCGAGAAGGAATTCGCCTGGAACGAGGATGGGATCGAGGGCGCCTACCGGTTCATCGGGCGCGTCCGGCAGACGTTCGAGGAGATCCGCGGGATGAGCCGAACGAGCGGCGAGGGCGAGGCGGCCCTTGATCCGGACTGCGCCGCGAGGCTCCGCAAGAAGATGCACCAGACGATCAAGAAGGTCGGCGAGGACATCGAGAAGCGGTTCCATCTCAACACGGCCATCAGCTCGATCATGGAATTCACGAACACGCTGCGCAGGGAAAAGGACGTTCTGAAGGTCTCGGCCGATGGCCGGGCCTTGCTCCGGGAGGCGGCGGCCGACCTGGTCCTTCTGCTCTCCCCGTTCACTCCTCACGTCTGCGAGGAGATGTGGAAGACGCTGGGCCGCGAAGGACTGGTATTCCATGCCCCCTGGCCCGCCTTCGACCCGGTGCTGGCCCGGGAAGAGAAGGCGACCATCGTCGTCGAGATCAACGGCAAGATCCGGGACAAGTTCGAAACCAACCTCGGCATCCCCGAGGACGAGATGAAGGCGAGGGCCCTCGACTTGCCCCGCATCCGGGCGCTCGTCGGCGATCGGCCGGTCCGCAAGGTCGTCTGTATCCAGAACAAGATCGTCAACATCGTGCTATAATTAAAGAGGGACACGTCCCCGTCGCGAGAACAACGAAGATGCGCGTAAATAATGATGAAGAGATGGCGGCGCGGGATAAGACGGGACCACGTACCGAATCAAGAAATTCGGCACAGGGTCCCATCTTTTCGCATTATTTTGCGAGGACTCTTTTTATTTTCGGCTTCTCCGCTCTGGCCCTCACGATCGTATTCCTCGCGGCTTGCGGCTACCGCCTGCGCGGCACGGGGAACCTCAGCGACGTCCTTCCTCCGACCGTCAAAAAGATCGGCGTCCCGCTGTTCATCAACCAGACGACGAAGTTCGAGCTCGATAAAAAGCTCACCCAGGCGGTCTTCGACGAGTTCGTGGCCCGCGGAAAGGTCGAGATCACGTCGGACGCGAAGACGGCCGACGCCGTCCTGACCGGAACGATCACCGGGTTCAGCGCCGTTCCCGCGGGATTTTCGAGCCAGGGCTCGGCCGACCACTACACCGTTTATGTGGTGGCCAGCATCACCCTCGTCAATTCCAAGACCCAGAAGGTCATTTATTCCAATCCTTCGTACACGTTCAACGAGGATTACGAGGTCCCTCAGGGCAAGGACTTCGAGTCCGTGGAGAACGAAGCGATCAAGAAGATCGCCCCCAAGTTCGCCCGAAACCTGGTCCTGGCGATCCTCGAGGGATTCTGAGGGTGCGCAGCGCGCTCCTCGGCCGGGAGATCCGGGAGGCCGATCTCCTGCCCGCCTACTTCTTTTACGGCGAGGAGCTGTTTCAAGCCGAACAATTCATCCGTGATCTCCAACGGGCGCTGGTCTCTCCCGAAGTGCAGGGGATCAGCCTGGAGAGGTTCGAACTCTCGGAGAACCGCTGGCGGGACATCCTTGATGTTGCCCGGACGATCGCTTTCTTTTTCTCACCCTGGCGCCTGCTCGTTGTCGCGATCGAGGACGCGGAGGACGAGGATATGACCGGGGACGAACAGAAGATCCTCGCCGAGTATCTCGCTTCACCCACGCCGAAGACGATCCTGATCGTCCTGTTCTACGGCAAGATCCGGAAAACCAAGCCTCTTTACAAGGCTTTTTCTTCGCTGCCGAAGTCGACCGTTCACGCGGCGGAATTGAAAGTTCTCAAGAACGAGAGTCTCATCGCCTGGGTCGACGGGAAGCTGGCCGCTCTCGACAAACGGGCGAGCTCGGAGGCGATCGACCGCTTGGTCGAAATGACCGGGAATAATCTGCAACAGCTGGATAGCGAACTGGACAAGCTCGCGACGTACGTCGGCGATAAGAAGCTGATCGACGTCGCCGACGTCAATCTCCTTTCGGTCGGTGTAAGGGAATTTGAAGATTGGGCGCTCTCGGACAGTCTCGAATTAGGTGATTATGAGGAATGTCTGAAGATCATCCATAAAAGATTTCAGGAAGGAGATAAGCCAGAACTTGCCGTGCTCTATCAAATCTCCAATCATTTCCGGGATCTTCTTCTGACAAAAAGCTTACTCCGGGAAAAAAAGGACCGTCGGGAAGTCTTCCGCGCAGTCCGACCTGGCATCCTTGAAACCTACGGAGATCTCTACCGACGGAAATTTAGATCCTTGTTTGGCGCGATCGAGAGAATTGCTCATAAAGACCTCGTTCGCCTGGTGACCCGGCTGGAGCAGCTGGACCTCAAGCTCAAGACGACGGACACCTCGCCCCAGGCGTTGTTCGAATCGTTTATCTTCGACTATTGCCGCCCGCGGAAATAGGCGGAGTCACTTGGCGGGAGGGGTGTTGACCGATTCCACCTGGCGGCTGAGCCGCGATTTGAACCGGGACCCTTTGTTCTTGTGGATCGTGCCCTTCTTGACGGTCTTGTCTATGGACGAAAAAACCTCGGGAAGAAGTTTTTTGGCGTTGTCCTTGTCCTTGGACTCGATGAGCTCGCGGACCTTCTTGATCTGCGTACGGAGGGCGGATTTGTTTTTCTTGTTGACGGCCTGCCTCCGGACGCTCCGGCGCTGCTGTCTGATCGCGGATGGATGATGAGCCATGTTCAAATCTCCTGTAAAGACGGGATATAATAGACCATATCGCCCCTAAAGTCAACCGACGGATAGGCCTAAAATTGCCGATAGAACCTGTCATCGCGAGGAGCGGAGCGACGCGGCGATTCGACATAGTCGTCGCGAGGCATCGAAGATGCCGTGGCGATCTCCACAATAAGATTCTTATCATGGAGGTTGCCACGCTCCCTTCGGTCGCTCGCAACGACAAGAAAATCAGCGACTTCCCATTTCTATCGGCAATTTCGGGATAGGCCGGGGGCGGAGGGGAAGGCGGCCATGAAGATCGTTCTGCAGCGGGTCAAGAGGGCTTCGGTCGAGGTCGACGGCCGCCTGGCCGGCGCGATCGGCCGGGGGATCTGCCTCCTCGTCGGGATCGAAAAGGGGGACACGGTCCAGGCCGCGGAATTCCTGGCCCGGAAGGCCGTGGACCTGCGCATTTTCCCCGACGCGGAAGGGAAGATGAACCTCTCTCTGGCCGACGTCGGAGGGGAGGTCCTGGCCGTTTCCCAGTTCACTCTGGCGGCTTCGGTGAAAAAAGGCCGGCGGCCCAGTTTCGACGGGGCTGAGAATCCCCAGCCGGCGGCCGGGCTTTTCGATCATTTCGTGGGCCTGATCCGGTCGGCCGGATTTAAGGTCGAGACGGGCGTCTTTCAGGCCGCCATGGACGTCCATATCCAGAACGACGGCCCGGTGACCTTCATCCTCGATTCGAAATCCTAGTGTTGCGTCTCAATAACGGCTTTACAATTATCCTGGAACTGTCATTCCCGCCCCTGCTTCCGCAGGGGTAAACTTGTCCCCACGAAAGTGGGGAGCGGGAATCCAGCCCGTTCGGCAAGTAACCTGGATCCCCGCCTCCGCGGGGATGACAAGAGGGACCGCGGGGATGACAAGGGCATGGCGCTTTTTCCTCGTCATTCCCGCAGGGGTGAACTTGTCCCCACGAAAGTGGGGAGCGGGAATCTGTCATTCCCGCGAAGGCGGGAATCCAGATTAAAAAACTGGATTCCGGATCAAGTCCGGAATGACAACATTGGAAAGTCATTGCTGATACACCACATCAGCTGAACCTGAAATCGCAGATCTTTTCGAGGGCCTCGGCGGCGGCCAGCCGCACATAAGGGTTCGTGTCCTTGGTCAATCGGACGAGCAAAGTCCGCGCTTCCTTCCCCCCGATCTCGCCCAGCGCTTGGGCCGCGCTCCTTTTGACCTCGACGTTAGGGTCGTCGATGACCCCCTGGATGTGCTTGACGGCCTGGGGATCCTTACGGCTGCCGAGGATGCGGAGGATGGCGCTCTTGACGTACCACGGCGGTTGGGTCAGCTTCTGATAGATCGTCAGGATGGGGCAGTCGTCCCGGTCGGAGAGCTCCTGCCCGGCCAGGTCCCGGATCTCCTCGCTTGGATCGGCCAAGAGCTCCAGAAGAACGGCGCAGACCCAGGGATGAGAGAGCTGGGCCAGGCTTCGCAGAAGCCGGATCTTCTTGTCCCTGTTCTGGAGGATATCGATCTTGCGGAGGACCGCCTTGGTGATGACCTCGACGTCGTTCTCTTGGGCGTCGGGCGGCCGCAGTTCTTCCAGGAGATCCAGCGTCTGTTCATCGATGATTTGGGAGCCGTCGCTCTGTGAACGCCTGAGGTACTTGACCAATCTCGTCAAACCATTTCGAGGATATGGCCCATCTTCTCTTTTTTGGTCTTTAAATATTCGCGATTGACCGTGTTCGGCGGGATCTCGATCGGAACCCGCTCGACGATCTCGAGGCCGTAGCCGGTCAGGCCGATGAACTTCCGGGGGTTGTTGGTCAGCAGCCGCAGCTTCTTGACTCCCAGCGAGACGAGGATCTGGGCGCCGATTCCGTAATCCCGCTGGTCGGGTTTGAATCCCAGCTGCCGGTTGGCTTCGACCGTGTCCACGCCCTGGTCCTGGATGGCGTAGGCTTTGATCTTGTTGGTCAGGCCGATGCCGCGGCCTTCATGGTTCAAAATGTAGAGGATAACCCCCCGGCCTTCTTTCTCGATCTTCTCCATGGCCGTGTGGAGCTGGTCCCCGCAGTCGCAGCGACAGGAGCCGAACGTGTCGCCGGTCATGCATTGGGAATGAGCCCGGACGAGGGTCGGCTCGTCGGCGCGGATCTCCCCTTTGACCAGGGCCACGTGATTTTCACGGGTGATGATGTCCTCGTAGACCACGATCCGGAAATCTCCGAATTGCGTCGGGAGCTCCGCTTCCTCGATCTTCTTGACCAGGCATTCGTGCTTCATCCGGTAGTTGATCAGGTCGGCGATGGTCAGGAGCGGGAGGCCGTGCTCCGCGCCGATCCGTTCGAGCTCGGGCAGGCGGGCCATGGTCCCGTCCTCGTTCATGATCTCGCAGATGACACCCGCCGGCTTCAGGCCGGCCAGGCCGGCCAGATCGACCGCTGCCTCCGTCTGTCCCGCCCGGGCGAGCACGCCGCCCTCCTTGGCTTGGAGCGGGAAGACATGTCCGGGGCGGGCCAGGTCCGAAGGCTTTGTTTTGGGGTCCACGGCCGCGAGGACCGTATGCGCCCGGTCATGGGCCGAGATCCCCGTCGTGATCCCCTCCTTGGCGTCGATGGACACCGTGAAAGCGGTCTGGAAACGGGCGGTGTTGTCCTGGACCATGAGGGGCAGCCGCAGCTCTTCGAGGCGCTTTCTTGTCAGCGGAAGGCAGATGAGGCCCCGGCCCTGCTTGGACATGAAATTGATGACGTCAGGCGTCGCTTTTTCGGCGGCGACCATCAGGTCGCCTTCGTTCTCGCGGTCCTCGTCGTCGACGATGATGATGAGCTTTCCCGCCCGGACCGCTTGGATGGCCTCCTCGACGGTCGCGGCCGTACGCTTTTTCTCCATACCGGTCAATCCTCTAATCGTATTTTTTTGTTTGAGTTATCCAATTATACACGTATTTGCCGACCAAGTCACATTCGACGTTGACCTCATCTCCGGCTTTCAGGCGGCGAAGATTGGATTTTTCGAGGGTGATGGGGATGATCTCGACTTCGAAGGCGGCCGGGCCCAAGGCCGCCACGGTCAGGCTGACGCCGTTCACGGCGACGGAGCCCTTCGGGATGAAATACGGCCGGAACTCGCGGGGCAAGGAAAAGGTCAGCCGCTTCCCCGGCCTTCTCGGCACCGCCCGGAGAAGCCGGGCCTTAAAATCTACGTGGCCGGAGACGAGGTGCCCGCTGAGCGGCGTCGCCAGCGTCAGGGGAAGCTCCATGTTCAGCTCTTCGCCCGGCCGGAGCGAGCCAAGGTTCGTCTTTTCCAGAGTTTCTTGGGAGAGGTTGAAAATGAGGAGACGGCCGTCGGTCCGGATGAGGCTCAAGCAGACGCCGTTGACGGCGACGCTGTCGCCGACGGCGAGGCGTCCGGCGAGCACGGAGGCTTCGAGCGCCAGCTCTTTTTTACCTTGCCGGTAGCCGTTGAATAAGCCCGAATAAGCGATGATCCCTGTGAACATCAGAAATATCCTTCCAGGACCGTGTCTTTGCCGATCCGAAACGTGGAGACCGTTTTCAAAGACAGCGCGTCCTTGAGCGAGGCGGCGCCGCGGCCGCCGTGCAAGGACACGGCGTTTGTCCCTCCGATGAGGCGCGGCGAGATCGTCAGGAGGACCTTGTCGGCCAGCTTCCCGTCGAGAAAAGCGGTGATCGTCCGCCCTCCGCCTTCGACTAAAACGCTGGCGATCTCCCGCCGGCCGAGCTCATCCACAACCCGGCCCAATTCGAGCCGAGGCCCGCGGCCCGGGAGAGTGACAACCTCGACTCCGTTTTTCGTCAGCGCCTCTTTTTTCGCCGGCGGGGCGTCCCTGTTGGCGAAGACGACGATCCGGCCCCGGGACAGCGTCGAGAGGAGGCGGGCCTGCGGAGGAACTTTCAGCCCGCCGTCAAGAACGATGCGGGCTATGCGTTTTCTCGGCCAATTGGGGTGGCGGACGGTCAGGAGCGGATCATCCCGCAGCACGGTGTTGAGCCCGATCAGAAGAGCGTCGTATTCGCCGCGGAGACAATGGATGTATTCGCGGGTCTCCGCCGACGAGATCCAGCGGGAATCGAACGTTCGGGTGGCCATTTTGCCGTCGAGGCTCACGGCCGCTTTTAGGGTGATGAATGGAATTTTGCGGGTGATGTATTTAATATAGAATTCGTTTAAGCGCCGGTTCCGTTCGGCCAGGACGCCGACGGCGACCTCGAGGCCGGCCGCCTTCATCCGCCGGACGCCTTTGCGGAAGACGAGCGGATTGGGGTCGAGGGCCGAGACGACGACCCGGCGCAAGGCCGCGCCGCAGACAACCTCGACACAGGGCGGCGTGCGTCCCCAGTGGACGCAGGGTTCGAGCGTCACGTAGAGCGTCGCCCCCTTGGCCCGGGCGCCGGCGCGCTTCAAGGCGACGATCTCGGCATGCGGCCGTCCCGCGCCTTCGTGGTAACCGTGGCCGACGATGATCCCGTTCTTGACGACGAGAGCGCCGACATAGGGATTGGGGCTGGCTTGACCCAGGGCCTTTTCGGCCAGGCCGTAGGCCATCTGCATGTAGGCGGCGTCCTTGAGTTCGTTCATGTGAACAGCGCCTCCACGAATTGTCCGGGGGAGAACTCCATGATGTCCTCGACACCTTCCCCGATCCCGACGAACTTGATCGGCAGGGCGAGCTCGTCGGCGATGCCGATCACGGACCCGCCCTTGGCCGTGCCGTCGAGCTTGGCCAGGAAGATGCCGGTGATGCCCGAGAATTTCTGGAACTCCCGGGCCTGATGAAGAGCGTTCTGGCCGACGCTCGCGTCCAGGACGAGGAGGATCTCCTGAGGGGCGCCTTGGATCTCCCGGCCGATGATCCGCTTGACCTTTTCGAGCTCGTTCATCAGGTTGGTGTTGGTGTGGAGCCGCCCGGCGGTGTCCACGAGCATGGTGTCGAAGCCGTGGGCTTTGAAATGCCGGAGGGCATCGAAGACGACGGCCGCCGGATCGGCGCCGTAAGGGCCCTTGATCACGGGGATTTCCAGCCGCTGTCCCCAGACCGCCAGCTGTTCCTGAGCCGCGGCGCGGAACGTGTCGGCCGCGACCAGGAGGCACGTCTTCCCGTCGTTCTGGAACCGGCGGCCGAGCTTGGCCAGCGAGGTCGTCTTGCCTCCGCCGTTGACGCCGACCATCATGAGCACACCGGGTGCGGAGTCGAGGGCGATCCGGCCTGGATATTTCGAAAGGATCCCGACGAGCTCGCTCTTTAAGGCCGCTTCAACGGCTTCGGCGGGGTCGGACCTTTTCGTCGTGCGCTCGATTCCGGCGATGATTTTCTCCGTCGTGGAGACGCCGACATCGGCCAGGATCAAGGCTTCGGTCAGCTCGTCGAGGACGTCTTCCCGCTTCCGGCCGCTTTTAAAAATGCCGTCGAACTTCTGCTTGAAGGCCTGCCGGGTTCGGGCCAGCTTTTCGCGTAAACTTCCTATCACAATGAAAAGATTATAGTTTCGCCCTTCCCCTCTGTCAACGCACAAAAGAGGACTCGCTCGAAGCGGGCGAACGCTCTCCTCATGGCGGGTCCTGATGACAAGATCGGGAAACGGCCTCGCTCCCGACTCGGGTTCTTAACGCCGTTTCCTCGCCGTCCTTCTCGGCGGCTCAGAACTCCGTCCCGGCTTTTTAATTACGGGGGTTCGCCGGGACGTCAAACATGCTTCGCCGGCCGGCCTCTTCCGGGCCGGTTTCCCTCGAAGGACGGCTCGGAAAGGCTGAACCCTCCATGGTCGCTCAGCCGTTTCCCAATCTTGTCGTTCGCTTCAATTCGTAAATAGAGCGTTCGCCCGCTTCTTCGCTCATCAAGGGCTAAAAAAGTGTTACCCTATTGTCATGAACATCTTTTTCCTCAGCCTTGGCGAGGTGAAGAAGGCGAAGCGACCATAAAAAAATCTCGCCGCTGCGTTTCGGTTTTTTCGGCGGACGATTCAAGGACGCGACGGCAGGGTTGGCCCTAAGGCCCCCATAGCGGAGGGGGGTCCCATCGGCTTAGCCGATGGGGGGAACCGACGGGACTGGTTCCCCCGGGGGCCGGGGGCCACCCTGTCGTTGCGTTGACCATCCCGAATAACTAAAGAAATACGCGAGTGAAGAAACGGGCAAACGCTCTATTTACGGGTGGCACCGATCGGGCGCCCGGCCGGACGAAGCGAATGGGACCCCCCCAAGGTGGGTGATGAGCGAGTCCGGCTGGGCTGATCGGTGACAGGACCCGCGACGAGAAGAGCGTTCGCCCGCTTCGAGCGAGCTTCCGTGACAGCCTGGGGGAATTGTGTTAAATTTACGAGCGCCATGGATGGAGCGATCTGGAGACTGCGGCCTTCCGACGAGAAGGCGGCGGCCCGCTTAACCGCCGAACTGGGCATCCCTCCGTCCATCGCCCGGATCCTGGTCAACCGGAAGATTTCTGATCCCGAGAGCGGCCGGCGGTTCCTCCACGGCACGATAGAGGATCTCCACGACCCCTATCTCATGGCCGGGATGAAGGAGGCCGTAGACCGGATCTTCCAGGCGGTCGAGCGCGGCGAAAAGATCCTGATCTTCGGCGACTACGACGTCGACGGGGTCCTGTCCGTGGTGATGCTCCATAAAGCCCTCGGATCGCTGGGGGCGAGCGTCGATTATTTCATCCCCGAGCGGCTCAAAGACGGGTACGGGATCAAGGATGAGCATGTCGGCGTCGCGGACGAGCGCGGGGCGCGGTTGGTCATCAGCGTGGATTGCGGTGTCAAGTCGAACGGCTTCGTCCGGGCCGCCCGGGAGCGAGGGATCGACGTCATCATCACCGACCACCATCTTCCCGGCGAGGAACTTCCCGCCGCCCTGGCCGTTCTCGATCCCGTGCTGGAGAGCTCGGGCTACCCCGACAGGAACCTGGCCGGCGTGGGCGTCGCCTTCAAATTGATCCAGGCGCTGCTGGGCCGGGCCCAGCCTGACTCCCATAAGAGATCGGCCCTGCTTCGCAGTTACATGAAGCTCGTCGCCATCGGAACGATCTCCGATGTGGCCAAACTCACGGGCGAGAACAGAATCTTCGTGAAACAGGGGCTCAAGGAGCTGGGCAGCGTTTCCAATATCGGATTGAAAAGCCTGATCGAGGTCGCCGGCCTGACCGGCAAAAAGATCTCGGAGGGCGACATCGGGTTCCGCATCGGCCCGCGCATCAACGCCGCCGGCCGCATGGAGCATGCCGACATCGCGGTCAAGCTGTTCTTCTCCGAATCCTTGGAGGCCGCCGCCGATCTGGCCGGTCGTCTGGATCGGAAGAACACCGAAAGGCAGAAGACCGAAGAGCGGATCTACAAACAAGCCTGCCAGCGCATCACCAAGAGCGCTCTCGACCGGAGATACAAGATCCTGATCCTGGGCTGCACGGAATGGCACCGGGGCATCATCGGGATCGTCGCCTCCAAGCTCAAGGAGGCTTTCGGCCGGCCCGTCGTCCTCTTCTCCTACGATAACGGCACGGCCTACGGCTCGGGGCGGAGCATCTCGGAGTTCTCCCTGATCAACTGCCTCAATGAATGCCGGGACCTCTTCCTGACCTACGGCGGGCACGAGCTCGCCGCGGGCTGCACCCTTCGAACCGACGATCTGCCGGCGTTCAAGAGCACGGCCAACGCCGTGGCCGAGGCCAGGATCACGACTGAGCAGCTTCAACGAAAGGTCGAGATCGACGCGACGCTGGATTTCTCCGAGATCGACGCGCCCTTCCTCGAATATCTCGGGCTTCTCTCGCCGTTCGGCGTCGGGAATCCGCGGCCCTTGTTCCTTTCGGAGAGCGTGGAGGTCGTCCGGCCGCCGCAGCTCCTGAAGAACGGGAAGCACGCGAAGTTCCTTCTCGGCCAGAACGGCCGAGCGTTCGAGGCCCTCGGCTGGGACAAGGGCGCATGGGCCGGCGGCGTGCGCTGCGGCGACCGCGTCAACGTGGCCTACGGCCTTCAATTCTCCACGTATCTCGGCCAGGAACAGCTGACCCTGACGCTTGCGGGAATGAAGAAATGAGCGCTGCGGAACGCGGAGGACGCCTCAAGCTGCGCGCGGCGCGCGTGATCCGGCCCATCCTCATCGTCCTTCTGGCGACGGTCGTCGTCGTCATCACGGTCTATCTCATCCGTCAGATCGGGCGGGTTCCGCCGCCCGAGCCCGGCAAAAAGGACATCCTTGAGACGAAGGTCGATCGGAAAGAGAAGATCCGCGTTTCCCAGACCCATCGGGGGAAAGGGCTGATCGAGGCCAGCGGCGCCCTGAACGTCCCCGTAGACGAAAAGACCTATCGGCTCGAGGGCGGGGTCGAGGTCGTCGACCATGGCCGAAAAGGCGGCCGCGAGATCCGGATGAACGGCGACGTTCTCACCTACGACAAGGAGATGAACCATTTCTTTTTCAAAGGGAACGTCCGGATCCGGTTCAAGGACGTGACCATGAGCGGTCCGGATTTCGAGTACAACCGGCTGGAGGACCTCATCATGACCGGGAGCGGAGCCGCGGTCAGGACCTCGGCGCTCGACGGTGAAGCCCAAAGGGTCTTCTTCTCCCTCAAGGATGAGGAGCTCGTCCTCGAAGAGAATATGCAGTTCTCCATCCGTCTCCGTCTGGCGACGCCCGACCCGCTCGTCATATCCGGCAGAAAGCTGGCCTACGGTTTCCTCCGCCGGCGGGGCGACGTGGAGGGGGGCGGTCCGGACGGGAAGGTCGGCCTCGTCCACGGCAAAAGCCGCGGCACGGCCGAGCATCTCTATTTCGAACAGTGGGAGAAGATCGACGACCTGCGGCTCCTGCGGCTCCAGGGCAACGTCAGGCTCGCTCTCGAGGAAGAACGGGCGGCGGCCAAAACGCCGAAAGCGGCCCAGCCCACCCCCGCGCCGGAGGCGCAGGAGTCCTCGATCAACCGCGAATTCCGCCTCGACCAGAGCGTCCGGCAGGAGATGGAGTCCGATGAGATCAAGCTCCAGTCGTTCTTGAACCTGCCCAGCCTCCGCCTCATCGAGTGCCGCGGCCGGTCCGCGATCAAGTTCCTCTATGATTCGGGAGAGGCGACCGAATTCCGGGGTGAGGCCATCGACCTGAACTTCAGCCGGGCGGGCGGTTTCCGGGAGATCAAGACCGCGGGCATGGCCCGCATCGCCGGCCTGGACAAGACGGGCGGCGTCAGCCGCGTGATCGATGGTGCCTCGATGACCCTCGACGGACAGAACAGCGTTCTGCATGTCACGGCGGACGCGGGCCGCAGGGCAAGGCTCGTCTCCGCCCGGAGCGACGTGTCCGGAGACGACCTCACGATCATGATCGAGCAGGACGACTTCGAGATGAAGGGCGGCGTCCAGATGAACTTCCGGCCCTCGCCAAAGGACGCGGCGGACAAGGGCTTTTTCTCTTCGGAGGGGCCGATCTTCGCCAAGGCCGGCTCGATGAGATATTTGAGCCGGTTCAAGCGTTTCTTATTATGGGACCAGGTCCGGACCTGGCAGGAGCAGAGGATCCTGTCGGCCCAGGAGATCAGCCTGAGCGAGGACATGGCCGAGATGACCTGTCAAGGCGGAGTCCAGTCCGTGTTCCCGCATAAAGCCAAAGAGGGCGAACCGGAGAGGCGCGTCGAGATCGCCGCCGGCAAAATGCGTTATGACAGCGGTGCCCATCAGTTGATCTACGAAGACAACTGTCAGCTGAGATCGGGCGCGGCCGTTCTGCAGAGCGGGATCATCACCGTCGATCCCGGCGAAGGAGGCGGGGAGATCCGTTCCTTCCGGGCGACGAAGGGAAAGTCCAAGGTCGTGACCATCGTCATGAACGCCCGGGAGGGGACCGGCGAACTCGCGGAATACGATGTCCAGAAGGACACGATCACGCTCACCGGCCGACCCGAACTCAAGGAAAAGGACAAGGGCACGGTCCGGGGGGACAAATTGACTTTCCACCTGGCCGATGGTACAATCCGCGTGGAATCTCGGGATCAAGAACGGCCGGTGCCCGTCATCAAATCGTGACCGATGAGATCGTGTTTGAAGGCCGCCCACCTGGTCAAAAGCTACCGCGGAAAGAAGGTCGTGAACGATGTTTCCGTGGAGATCCGGCAGGGCGAGATCGTCGGACTGCTCGGGCCGAACGGGGCCGGTAAAACGACCACCTTTTCCCTGATCCTGGGGCTCGTCCTCCAGGACGCCGGGCGGATCTTCCTGGATGACGAAGAAATCACGGACTACCCGATGTATCTCCGAGCCCAAAAAGGCATCTGCCTTCTTCCTCAGGATGCCTCGGCCTTCCGGAAACTGACCGTCGAAGACAACCTCCGGGCCATCATGGAGGCTCTCCCCGTAGCGTCGGTCCCACGGGCCTCGACTTTGGAGAGAACGCTGGCGGAATTCGGCCTGGCCCGGCTCGCCCGGGCCAAAGCTTTCACCCTCTCGGGCGGCGAGAGGCGCCGGCTCGAGATCGCTCGGGCCATGATCTCGGGGCCCGAGTTCATGCTCCTGGACGAGCCGTTCACCGGGATCGACCCGATCGCCATCCAGGAGCTGCAGCGGATCATCCGTTCCCTGCAGGAGAAGGGGCTGGGCGTGCTGATCACGGACCATAGCGTCCGGGAGACCTTGAAGATCGTCGACCGAGCCTATATCATTGATAAAGGGCGGATCCTCAAGGAGGGGACGCCGAGCGAGATCGTCAGCTCGGAGGACGTGCGTCGGAACTATTTGGGCGAGGACTTCCGGTTGTGAAGACAAGGCTTGATCGATGATCATGAAACAGCGGCTCGACCAGCGGCAGGTCCAAAAGCTGATCCTTGCCCCGGCCCTTCAGCAGGCCATCAAGCTGCTCCCCCTGACCACCCTGGAACTGATCGAGGTCATCGACGAGGAACTCTCCGAGAACCCCCTTCTCGAGCTCGAAGAGGAGACGGACGAAAAAAGAACGGAGGCCGAGGCGGAAACGTCCGGGACCGAGGTCGAGGCGGCCGCCGAGACCCCAGAGACCTCCGAACCGGGACCTGACGGGGAGCCGGCCGCGGCGGCCGAAGCCGAGCCTGATCGGGGGGGCGGGGATGACGCCGCCGAGACCGGAGGAGAGAACCACGAGGATTTTGAATTCGAGTCCTACTTCCAGGAATATATCGATGACGGCTTCCGCCCCTTTCCCCAGGACCGAAAAGAGATCCCTTCGCTCGAGAACACGCTGTCGAAAAGCACTTCCTTCTGGGACCATCTGAACTGGCAGGCGAACCTGACCTTCTTCGACCCGGCCGACCGGGAGATCGCCGAACGGATCATCGGCAACATCAACGAAGACGGCTATCTGACCTCTTCGCCCGAGGAGCTCGCCCAGGCGACCGGTGCCCCGGTCGAGGCGATCGAGAAGGTCCGGGAGAAGGTCAAGATGTTCGATCCGGTCGGCGTGGCCAGCCTGAACCTCAAGGAATGCCTTCTGGCTCAGATGGACTACCTTCAGATCAAGGACGAGGTCGCCCGGGCGATCATCCTGGAGTATCTGCCGCTCCTCGAGCGGTCGGATTACGCCCAGCTGTCGAAGGCGCTCGGCGTCGCTCCCGCCTCCGTCAAATACCATATCGAGATCATCAAACGGCTGGATCCCGCTCCGGGCCGCAAGTACAGCGAGGACAAGCCCTCGTATGTCGTCCCGGACATCGTCGTCACCAAAGAAGGCAATGACCTGAAGATCTCCCTCAACGATGAAGGACTCCCGCGCCTCCGGATCAACAGCTATTACCGGACGCTCCTGTCCAAGGCGTTTAAGGAGAATCCGGAAGCCTACCGGTTCCTCAAAGACAAGATGAAAAAGGCGTTGTGGTTCCTTCGCAGCCTGGACCAGCGGGACCAGACGATCTATAAAGTCGCCCGATATATCGTCGACAAGCAGCGGGATTTCATCGAGAAGGGGATGGACTACATCAAACCCCTGACGTTGATGGAGATCGCCCAGGAGATCGGCGTCCATGAATCGACGGTGGGCCGGGTCGTGGCCAACAAATACATCATTACGCCGCGCGGCGTGTTTTCCTTGAAGTACTTTTTTCACAAGGCGCTCCATGGGGATTTCGGGGAGGACATCTCCTCGCTCCGGATCAAGGAGCGGCTCCGGAAGCTGGTCGAGTCAGAGGACAGGAACCATCCGCTGAGCGACATGGAGCTCGAGGAGATCCTGGCCCGGGAGAATTTCAAGATCGCCCGACGGACGGTGGCCAAGTACCGCAAACAGCTGAAGATCCAGCCTTCGCATATCCGCAAGAGAAAGTTTATAATGGAGGGGACCGCATGAACATCCACTATACCGCCCGCCAGGGCCATCTGACGCCGGATAGCAAGGCCTACTGTGACGAGCGGCTGGCCGGGCTGAAACGGCTGATGGGTTTCGCCACCGACGTGGATGTGATCCTGTCCCACGAGAAGAACCGGCAGAAGGCCGAGATCCACGTCCGAGCCAAAGGCGCTGGCCTGGTCGTCATCGAAGAGAGCCCGGACATGATGAACTCCCTTCATCTGGCCTTCGACGCCCTCGAGAAGAAGATCCGGAAGGAGAGGGAGAAGTACCGCGAGAAGAAACGCCGGGGCGGCCGGGAGCGGAAATCATTCACCCTGCCCACCGCGGAGGCGGGCGAAGGCGAAAAACGGGTGATCCGGGCCGCTCATTTCTCGGCCAAGCCGCTGACGGTCGAAGAGGCCACCCTTCAGCTCGATCTCAAGAAAAGGGAAGTCTACGTCTTCCGGATGGAAGGCACCGAAAAGTGGGCCGTCCTCTATCGCCGCAAGGACGGCCATTACGGGCTCGTCCAACCAGAATGAAGCATCCCCAGCCGGAACGCTCCCGGATGATCCACGGCCTTCTCGACGAGGCCCTGATCATTCCCGATCTCCGCGCCTCGGACCGGGAGGGCGCGCTGCGGGAGATGATCCGGCTCCTCTGCGTCCGGGACCGTCGGTATTCCGGAAAGGAGCTGTATGAAAAGCTTTTGCAACGAGAACGTCTGGGAAGCACGGCTGTCGGTGACGGCTATGCCATCCCCCATTGCAAGGTCAAGGGCCTGGACGATCCGATGGTTCTTCTGGCCGTGTCGCGCAAAGGCTTCGCCTGCGACGCGATCGACAAAAAACCCGTCCACGTTTTTTTCCTGGTCGTCACATCCACCGAGAATTCCGGCATGAACCTCCAGATCCTGGCGGCCGTGGCCCACCTCATCCGTCGCTCCCGCCCGCTTCTCAGAAAGATGCAGAAGGCCCGGTCCGCCGGGGAGCTCATGGCCATGGTCCGGGAAGAAGAAGAGAAACCGGGGTGAGAACGAACGGTTCGCCGCAGGCCGTGATCTCCGGCGGACTTCTGCAGATGTTCGGGCTGGGGATCATGATCATCGGCGACAGCGGCGTCGGCAAGAGCGAAAGCGCCCTGGAGCTCATCGCCCGAGGGCATCGCTTCATCTCGGATGACGTCGTCCAGGTTCGCCGGACGGCGGCCGGCCGGATCATCGGCAAGGCTCCGGCGATGAGCCGTTTTTTCATGGAGATCCGCGGCCTCGGCATCATCAACATCAAGGAGATCTTCGGGGTGGCCTCCATCTGCCGTCAGGCCCCCATCGACCTGGTCATCCGGCTGAAAAAATGGCACCGGAAGAAGGAATACGACCGGCTCGGCCTCCGCTTTCCCGAGGACTCCACCATCCTGGGGGAACGGATCCCGCAGCTCAACATTCCCGTCGCCCCCGGCCGGAACATCGCCACGCTCATGGAGGTGGCCTGCAAGGTCCACATCCTGAGAAAGCGCGGCTATCAGGCCTCGCTCGAGCTCGTCACGAAGCTCGAGCGGGCGCTCGCTTCGGAGATCAAAGGGGGAAGATCATGACCAAGGACGACCGGTTCCTGATCGTGACCGGGTTGTCGGGTTCGGGGAAGACCGTCGTAAGCCGTTTTCTTGAGGACCTCGGCTATTACTGCGTCGACAATCTGCCGGCCAAGCTCATCCCCACCTTCGTCGACCTTTGGAGCCGCAAGGAAGTCCAGATCGACAAGGTGGCGCTCGTCGTGGACATCCGGGAACACGGGTTTCTGGAGACGTTTCCGGGCGTCTGGGAGCAGATCCGGAAGAAAGTCACCGCCCGGCTGATCTTTCTGGACGCCTCGGACGAGACGCTCGTCAAGCGTTTCAGCGAAACGCGGCGGCCGCATCCGCTGGCCAGCCGGTCGACCCTCGAGGGCGTGCGCATGGAACGCCGGCGGATGACCCCGATTAAGAAAATGGCCGACGAGGTCATCGACACTTCGGCGACGAATATCTCTCAGCTCAAGGACATCTTCGCCCGGAAGTTCATGAAAAAGCCGAAACCCCGCCTCCGGGTGTCGATCATCAGTTTCGGCTACAAATACGGGATCCCTCTCGACTCCGACCTTATTTTCGATACCCGGTTCCTCCCCAATCCGTTCTACATCGACGCCCTTCGGGACCAGGCCGGCCAGGACCCCGCTGTCCGGGACTTTCTCCTCGGCGCGGACGAGACCCGGGCCTTCCTGGCCGAGCTCTTCCGGTTCATCCGCTTCCACATGCCCAGGTTCGTGGCGGAGGGAAAGGGCAGCCTCGTCATCTCCATCGGCTGCACGGGAGGCCGTCACCGCTCCGTGGTCATCGCCGATGAGCTCCGGGAGTACCTTCGAAAACAGAAATATGATATAAAGATTTCTCACAGAGACATGCAAAAATGATCGGAGGCATCATCGTCTCTCACGGGAAGCTGGGGGAGGAACTGCTCAACGCGCTGACCATCATCCTCGGCGAAGCCCCCAACATCGAAGCCATTTCGATCGGCTGGTACGACGACGTCGAGGAGTCCAAGAAGAAGATCAACCAGAGCCTGAAAAAGGTCGATCAGAAAAGCGGGGTGGTCATCTTCACCGACATGTTCGGGGGGACGCCCTCCAACCTCAGCTTCACCTTCCATAAGGACGAGCAGGTCGAGATCATCACCGGTGTCAATCTCCCGATGCTCATCAAGTTCGTCTCTCTCCAGCGGAACAACAACATCAAGGACGTGGCCAGAAAGGTCGTTGAGCAGGGCAAAAAGAACATCCACTTGGCGAGCGCTCTGCTCGGGTCGAAGCCGTCTTGAGCGGGTGCCATGATCGAGCGACCGATCACCATCAAGAACAAATTGGGATTGCACGCCCGGGCGGCCGTGAAATTCGTCAACACGGCCAACCGCTTCAGCGCGGATGTCCGGATCGAAAAGGACGGCGGCGAGATCGACGGTAAAAGCATCTTGGGCATCCTGACGCTGGCCGCCACCCAGGGCTTGGATATCGTCTTGAAGATCGACGGCGCGGACGAGGAGGCGGCCTGGAAGGCCCTGTCCGATCTGATCGACCAGCGTTTCGGCGAGAAAGAATAGGTCGTCATGGATGTCACGAGGCTTCGCGGCGTGGGCGTGTCCCCGGGCATCGCCATGGGCGAAGCCGTCCTGTCCGAGCGGATCATCTTCGCCCTCCGCAAGGACTACATCCCTCCTCACCGGGTCGAGGAGGAGATCCAGCGGCTCAAGGCGGCGCTGGCCAAGACCCGGGAGGACCTCGTCGAGCTCAAGGACCGGATCCGGGAGAAGATCGGCGAGGAGCACACGTTCATCTTCGACGCCCATCTCATGATGCTCGATGATCCGTCGCTCGCGCCGGACTTGGAGAAGCTGATCCGGGAGGAGAACGTCAGGTCCGAGAGCGCCCTCTCGGAGGTCCACGCCCGCTACCTGAAGATCTTCGACGCGATCGGCGACGAATATTTCAAGCAGAGGAAATCCGATGTCGCCGACGTGCTGGCCAAGATCTACCGGAACCTGGCCTCCCAAGGCGAGGAACCGGTGGTCGACACACGGGAGAAGATCCTCGTCGCCCACGACCTCCTGCCGTCGGAAGCCGCCTTGCGGTTCAGCCAGGGGAACGTCCTGGCCGTGGCCCTGGACATGGGCGGACAGACCTCCCACGCGGCCATCCTGGCCCGTTCGCTGAACATCCCGACCGTCGTCGGGCTCCACAACATCACCCAGATCATCAAGGGCCGGGACATCCTGATCGTCGATGGCACGGACGGCGAGGTCATCATCAATCCGCCGCTGACGGTCCAGAAGGAATTCCTGAGCAAGCGGGAGAAGTACGAGGCCTACCGCAAGGAGCTCAAAAAGGCCGCCAAATGGAAATCCGTGACCCTCGACGACGTCCGCTTCACGCCCATGGCCAACATCGAGCTCCCGGAGGAGATCAGCCACGCCCTGTCGTACGGCGCCGAAGGGATCGGGCTCTTCCGCTCGGAATTCATCTACCTCCAGCGGTCCACGCTCCCGACCGAAGAGGACCATTACGAGGTTTACGCCCGGCTGGCCCAGGAGGCGCATCCCTATCCCGTCTACATCCGGACGATCGACATCGGCGGCGAAAAGAACCTGCCCCAGCTCTCGATCGAACAGGAGCCCAATCCGGCTCTCGGCCTGCGGGCGATCCGCTTCTCGCTCCGGCACCGGGAGCTGTTCCGCATCCAGCTCCGGGCCATTCTGCGGGCGAGCGTTCACAAGAACGTCCGCATCCTCATCCCGATGATCACCGAGGTCGAGGAGATCGGGGAGGTGAAACGGATGTTCGAAGAAGTCAAGCGGGAGCTCCAAGACAAGAAGATCAAGTTCGATCCCAATATCCCGCTGGGCATCATGATCGAAGTGCCGGCGGCGGCCGCCCTCGCCGACATCCTGGTCAAGGAAGTGGATTATTTCAGCATCGGGACGAACGATCTGATCCAGTACTACCTGGCCGCTGACCGGTCCAACGAGTTCGTCTCTTATCTCTACAAGCCCCTCCATCCCTCCGTGCTGCGTCTGATCAAGTTCGTCATCGAGGCCGCCGCCAGGGAAGGCAAGGACGTCGCCGTCTGCGGCGAGATGGCGGCCGACCCCCTTTCGGCCATGGTTCTGCTCGGTTTCGGGCTCCGGAAGTTCAGCATGAACCCGATCTTCATCCCCCGGATCAAAAAGGCGCTGCGCTCGGTCGAATACCGGTCCGTGCGACGCGTGGTGAACCAGGCCTTGTCGCTCCGGACGGCCCAGGAGGTCGAGGAGCACATCATCGAGAAACTCCTGGTGAAACATCCCGACGCGTTTCTGATGATGGGATCGTCATGAAATTGAGGACGCTTCACTTTTCCGAAAAACCGTGACGCGTCACCGTCTTGGATAAGGAGGTTTCTATGCAGATCAATTCCATCGTCGTCGGCGTGGTGACGATCCTCTGGTCCGTCATCATGGGCTTGGCCGTCATCGCCTTCGGCCAGCTGCTGCTGGCCATCCGGGAGATCGCCCTCAACACGCGCAAGGAAGGGACCGCCCATCCGCATTACGAGATCCTGCTGATCATGGCCAAGATCAACAACATCCTGGGATGGGTCTTGCTTGTCGTGGGTGTGGCGCTCGGCGTCTATTTCGCCATCGCCGGCGGGCCTATCGTCTTCTCTACGGCGGTCAAGACGTCGACGGTTTTATGACGTCCGGCCGTATTTGTCCTCGATCCTGACGATATCGGATTCGTCGGAATTCCCGAGCCAGATCTCCATCACCCGGGCGGGCGACCGGCCCACGCAGCGCAGCCGATGGGGGGCCTCCAGCGGAATGTAGATCTCTTCGCCCCTGCGGGGCCGCCAGACTTTCTCGCCGACGGTGATTTCCAGGCCTCGATCCAGGGCGACCCAGAACTCGCTCCGGCGGTGATGGAACTGGAGGGAGAGGGAAGCGCCGGGATTGACGGTGATGATCTTGAGGCTCCCGGCGTTCTCGTGGGGATAGGCGCGGAACTTGCCCCACGGCCGGATATCTTCGATGATCCGGGCGCGGAAGTCCCGTTCGTCGTCAGAAGGGGACTTCGTCATCGCCCTCGCCTTCGCCGGCCGCGGCGGTCTCGGCCTCGACGGGGAAGTCCGGGGGCGCTTTGTCCGGATAAGGCCCGGATTCAGGGGCTCCTTCGCGCCGGCCGCTGCCGATAAGAACGATGGTCTGGGCTTCGATCTCGGTCGTGGACCGTTTGTTGCCGTCCTTGTCCTGCCAAGAGCGGGTCCGCAGTTTGCCTTCGATGAGGATCTGGCGCCCCTTGTCGATGTATTTGTCGCAGAACTCGGCCAGCTTGCCCCAGACGACGATCTTGTGCCATTCCGTGCGGTCGGCGCTCTCGTTGGTCTTCGGGTTGAACGAACGTTCGTTCGTGGCCAGGGAGAAGCGGGCGATGGAGCGGTCCCCGGACGGGAGGACGCGGACCTCCGGTTTCTGGCCGAGCCGGCCGACCAAGATGACTCGGTTCAGGCTGTTGATGTCTCTCATTTGATCTCCTTCAGCTCCTTGATCTTCTGCTGGGCGCTCTTGGCCTCCTCTTCGAGCGGATATTTCGAAACGAGGAGCGTCAGCGTGGCGATGGCCTCGTCCTTCTTCTTGAGCTCGATGAACGACAAACCTTTTTTCCAGTAGGCTGCGGCGATCTTGTCGCTCAGCGGATAGGTGACGATCAGGTCGTCGAACTGTTCGATGGCCTTGTCGAATTTCTTCTGGCTGAAATAACATTCACCGATCATATAAAGGGCGTTGTCGGCGAGCGGGCTGGTCGGAAACTGTTCCCGGTACGTTTCGAACCCGGCGATGGAGAGATCGTAATTCCCTTTCTGATAATCGTTGTAGGCGGCGAGGTAAACCTCTTGCGACGAGAGGTTGGTCTGAACGGGGGGCGGCTTCTGTTCTTTCTTATCGGGGACCGGCTCCGTTTTCTTCGGGGTCTCTTTCGCCGGCTTTTTGACGGCGGGCGTCTTGTCGTCCTTTTTCGGGGCCTCCTGCGGCGTTTCGACGGGCGGCGCCGGTTTGGCTTTGAGGGCGATCAGGTCTTCGCCCATCTGCAGGAGCCGCGCCTCGAGCTGGCTGAGCCGCTCAAGAACGATCTGATATTGGGAGGGCAGGCCTTTGAGATTCTCCTGGGCGCGGGCCTGGTCCGCCTGGAACAGCTTGAATTGGCCGGCCAGGTCCCGGACGAGGTCGCGGATGGCCTTGATGTCGTCGGAGGCGGCGTCGACCTTCTTTTCCAGCTTCTGGTACTGCTGTTTCAGAAGCTGAACGTCCTGGTAGATGAGCTCGTAGGTCTGCCTCTCCCGGTTCTGACCGGCCGCGCCGAGGGACACGACGGCGATCAGAAGGGCCCCGAGGGCGCGTTGCATCGACCGATTCGCTTATTTTTCGATGACCAGAAATTGGGCGCGCCGGTTCTTCTGCCAGGCGTTCTCGTCGTGGCCCAGGTCCAGGGGCTGGCTCTTGCCGTACGAGATTGTCTTCATCCGTTCGGCGGGGATGCCGAGGGAGACGAGATAATCGAACGCGCTCTTGGCTCGCTTCTCGCCCAGGGCCAGATTATAGTCCTCCGTGCCGCGCTCGTCGCAGTGGCCTTCGATGAGGACCTTGACCGTCCTGAACTTCTTCAGCCAAGCGGCGTCGCTTTCAAGCTGGAACTTCGCGTCGTCGCGGATGAAATACTTGTCGTAATCGAAATGGATCGTCTGAAGGGGCTTCTCGCGGTTGATCTGCTCGAGCGACTTCGACAGGAAGAGTTCCTCCTCGCTGAGCTCGGGCTTTTTCACGACCGCCGGCGGCTCGACCTTTTCGACCTTGGGCTGTTCTTTGGCCTGGGGGGGCGGGGGCGGCGGAGCGACCTGCTTGGCCTTCGGTTTGCAGGATACGGTGAACGCGACCGCCACCAGACAGACGAGGGCAAGGATTAAGAGTTTTTTCATGAAGCCTCCTCTTTGGTTGGTATGTCCTTGAAAAATTTGAACATGACTCTATCCTCAATTTTATACAATGAAAAGAGGGGCGTGTCAATTGAAAATTCACCTGGGTTCTTGGGGAGCAGATCCGGAATCGGCCTCGCTCCCGATTCGGGTTTTTCACGCCGTTTCCTCCCCGTCCTTCTCGGCGGCGAAGTCTCTAGTCGACGCGACGGCAGGGTTGGCCCCCGGCCCCCTGGGGAACCAGTCCCGTCGGTTCCCCCCTCGGCCAAGCCGAGGGGACCCCCCTCCGCTATGGGGGCCTTGGGGCCAACCCTACCGTCGCGTCCTTGGATTCTTTCAGCTATCCGCGAGCAAAGATGCGGACAAACACGCTATTTGTTAATCGAACAGAACGACAAGATCGGGATAGGGCTGAGCGACCATGGAGGAAGGCTCGGGGAAGAAGCTCGCTCCCTGGCGGAAATCTTAACGCCTGCTTCGTTCGGTTTTTTCGGCGGCGAGTACCTCGCCCGAATTTCTAATGCTATCAACATGATTATTGCTGACATCACGGGGATGTGCTTGCCTGTGGAATTACGCTCGGGTATTCTCGCCGGCCGCAAAACGCGGCTTCCCGAAAAAACCGAACCGCAGCGGCGAGATTTCCTTACGGTCGCTACGCCTTCTTCTCCCTCGCCCTTGTAGCGATTACGAAACGGCGTGAAAAACCCGAGTTGGGAGCGAAGCCGTGTCCAGATCTTGTCAACAGGACCCGCTACGAGGTGAGCATTCGCCCGCATCGAGAGAGCAAAGCCGTTCCCGGGTCTACTCTCGCTGGAAGATTCAGTAGGACCAGTCGGGCCAGTTGTTCTGGCCTTTGGCCGTGAGCTGGCGGAGGCCGGCCCCGTCGTAGTCGATCGTAAAGATCTGCAGCCCTCCCCGCATGTTCGAAGTGAAGATGATGTGCCGGCCGTCGGGCGACCAGCTCGGCGATTCGTTCCGGGCGTTGCTTTCGGTCAGTTTCGAAATCTGCTGGGTCCGAAGATCGAGGACGTAGAGGTCGAAGACGTTCTCGACGCGGGCGACATAGACGATCCGGTTGCCGGCGGGCGACCAGGCCGGCGAATCGTGATGGGTCGAACCGCCGAAGCTCACCCGGATGACGTTCGATCCTTCGGCGTCCATGGTGTAGATCTGGGGCGTTCCGCCTCGGTCCGAGACGAAGGCCAGCTGCCGTCCCGTCGGAGACCAGGTGGGCGCGGTGTCGATGCCCGGATTGAAGGTCAGGCGCTTGATGCGGAAGGCGCCGCGCTTCAGGGCCTCGTCGTCGATGTCGGCGACATAGATCTCGGCGTTGCCGTCCATCGTCGACATGAAGGCCAGCTTTTTCCCGTCCGGCGACCAGCACGGCGAAAAATTGCCCCCGCGGGTCGACACCGCGATCCGCCGTCCCTCATAGATCTGGCTGATATAGAGTCCTGCCGTATAATTTAGGTAGAAGGTATGGGCGATCATTTTTCCGTCGGGCGACCAGCAGGGGCTTTTGTCTTCCACCTTGGTGAACGTAAGGCGCTCCTGGTTGGCCCCGTCGTAATCCATCATATAAAGCTCAAGATTGCCGTCGCGGTTGGAGACGAAGGCGATCTTGGATTCGAAGACCGGCTTCTCGCCGTAGGCCTTCATGATCTCGTCGGCCATCCGGTGGGCCAGGAAACGGAGGTCCGCTTTCTTGGCCTGGTAGCGTTTGGGGATGAGGATCGGCCGCTGGGACTTGACGTCGTAGAGGTTCCGGACGAACGCGGTCTCCCCGCCTTCGGCCTCGGCGACCTCGCCGGTGAAGAGAAGATTGGCCTGGACCGACTCCCAGTCCTTGAACTGGATGGCCTTCGGGTCGAGCGTCTGGATGTAGTCGTAATAGCTCTTCGGCAGGAGCTGGAAGATGCGGCTGTATTTCAGATCGTCGGTGAGGACCTGATGAATCTCGGCGGCGGCGGTCTGGAACGGCGGCGAGGCGGCGGTGAACTTCGGGAGGGCGAAACTGATCGCCGGCATCCCGTCCCTGATGACCATCTTGAATTCCTGCTGGGGCGCGAGGAGCGCGGCCGCGGCCAGGATCATCGAGACGCCTGTCCAGATCTTTTTGAGTCTCATTTGGAATGCTCGAATCGGAGATAGATGCCCAGATACTCGTCTTCGTATCCGGGGGGAAGAGGTCCGAACTTGGCCGACTGCATGACCGCCCGCACGGCCGACTGGTCGAGCGTCTTCAGGCCGCTCGATTCCTTGATCTCGACGGTCGAGATCGATCCGTCCTTATAGATCCGGAAATAGACATCGACATGGAAGCTGCCGCTGACGCCGGGGTCGACGAGGGACGTGAACCAGTTCGACTGGATCTTGTACTGGATCTCGTTGAGATAATACCTGTAGGGAAAATTGGAGATGCCGAGATCGCCGGGGAATCCGCCGCCGGCTCCCCCGCCTTCGCCCGATCCGCCGAGGCCGATGGTCAGGCCCGAGCCTCCGCCCGCCGCCTGCTGGCCGGCGCCGGCCGGCGTTTCCTTGACGGCCGGCTTGGTCGCGGCGTCGGGCTTGGTGATCGCGGCCTTCTTCTCCGGCTTTTTGGCCGGTTCCTTTTTCGGCTTTTCGACCGGGTAGCGCATCTGGGATTTGGGCTCGTCCGCCTGCAACTTCTGGAGGGTGGTCAGGTCCCGCAGGCTGTCCTTCTTGAGTTCGGTCGGGCCCAGTTCCGTCTTCGGGGCGGCCGTCACGGCACCGCCGCCTCCCGGCATGTTCAGAGTGATATAGTGGATCATGTCCTTCCGGGCCGGCTTGGGAAGGCTGGGATTGATGATGATCACGAGGAGAAGGAGGGAATGGGCGGCCGCGGACAGAATCATGGCTCTTTTGAAAGGCCGGCCGTCTGTCCCTGTTCGGGCGGTCATCGGTCCTTATCTTTGATCTCGATCGGCTCGGTGATCAGGGCGACGGTTTCAACGCCGATCTTCGTGGCGATGTCCATGATCTCGACGACGAAACCGTAGGGAAGTTCCCGGTCGGCCTGGAGGTAGACGATTTTTTTGGAGCGGCCGGAGAAATAGTTCAGGAGCCGGCTTTCGAGGAGATTGATGTTGATCGCCGAGTTCTCAAAATAGATGTACTTGTCCTTGTCGACCGTCAACCGCAGGCCCGGGTCCGCCGGGGCGGTGTCGGTCTCGGCCCGGGGCAGGTTGACGCCGATGCCCGACTGCATCATCGGCGCCGTGACCATGAAGATGACCAGGAGGACGAGCATGACGTCGATGAACGGGGTGACGTTGATCTCGGAGAGGGACGTGCCGATCTCCCTTTTGGAGCGGATCGAGGGCAGCTTAGGAAGAACCATAGAGCCTCTCGGCGATGCTCAGCAGTTCGAGCGAAAAGTCCTCCATGTCGGTGATGAAGTCCTTGATCCGGTGGAGGAAGTAATTGTAGGCGATGACGGCCGGAATGGCCGCGACGAGGCCGACGGCCGTGGCGACCAGGGCCTCGGCGATGCCGGGCGCGACGGAGGCCAGGCTGGCCGAACGGGTCAAGTTGATGTCGGTGAACGAGCGCATGATCCCCCAGACCGTTCCGAACAGGCCGATGAAGGGCGAGACGCTGCCCGTCGTGGCCAGGAACGACATCAGCTTTTCCATCTTGGCCACCTCGGCGTTCGAGGCCTTGGTCAGGGCCCGGCTGAGGTTGTCGAGGCTGGCCCCGTTCGGAGCTTCCTGAGGGGTGTTCTTGGCCAGATAGGCCATTTCCTTGAAGCCGGCCTGGAAGATGGAGGCCAGCGGGCTTCCCGGGAACGTCTTGGAGGTCTCGCTCACCTCGGCCAGGTTTCGGCTTTTTTTGAAGACGGCCAGGAATTTCCGGGATTGGTTGGTCGCCTTCATTAAGGAGTTTCTTTTAAAAAAGATGATCGTCCAGGAGAAGACGGAGAAAAAAAGGAGGATGAGGAGGACGATCTGGACGACCGGGCTGGCGGTTTTGATTAATTCGAAAATGTTCATGGGCTTTGATCAAAAAGTAGCATAGGGGGGGCGCCAAGTCAAATAGGCTCAGGGTGAGGGGTTCGCTCGAAGCGGGCGAACGCTCTCCTCGTCGTGGGTCGTATCGACAAGATCGGGAAACGGCTTCGCTCCCGACTCGGGTTCTTAACGCCGTGTCCTCCCCGTCCTTCTTGGCTTTGAAGTCTTTAGTCGACGCGGCGACAGGGTGGCCCCCGGCCCCCTGGGGAACCAGTCCCGTCGGTTCCCCCCGGCGAAACGCCGGGGCCCCCCTCCGCTATGGGGGCCTTAGGGCCAACCCTGCCGTCGCGTCCTTGGATTCTCCGCCAAGAAGACCGAACGGTAGCGGCGAGATCTCTTTTCGGTCGCTCAGCCGTTTCTCGATCTTGTCGTTCCGTTCGATCCGTAATTAGAGCGTTCGCCCGCTTCTTCGCTCGCCGACGACTAAATAAACTCCCTGCCCTCAATCCTTCCCATTTATTTGTATCTTATAAAACCCCTTTTTCCATGACATAATTCAAGGAGAACAAAAAGTCGGGCAGCTCATCTCTGTCCTCTCGCCCGGCAACAAACGCGAAATACGTATATGCCGCTTTTTAGCTAGGGCGAAGGGGAAGAAGGCGAAGCGACCATGAGGAAATCTCGCCGCTGCGTTTCGGTTTTTTCGGGAAGCCGCGTTTTGCGGCTGGCGAGAATACCCGAGCGTAATTCCTCAGGCTAGCACATCCCCGCGATGCCAGCACAAATCATGTTGATCGACTTGGAAATTCGTGCGAGGTACTCGCCGCCGAAAAAACAGAAACATGCAGGCGTCAAGATTTCCGCAAGGGAGCGAGCTTCTTCCCCGAGCCCCCCTAGCGGATGCCGGTCTCCGTTTCGACGGTGAAGAATTTGTAGCTTTTGTATTTAACGGTCGTCGTCGAGCGAATGAATTTCGTTCTCCCGCTGCCATACGCCTCCTCCGTGACTTCGGTCCCTTTGCGGATGAACTGGTAATCATAGAGGTAAGAGGTCGTGTTGAAAGAATCGACCGGGGCCGGAGCGGCCAGCATCCGTCCGCCGCCCATGACGACGGGCGGAGGTGCGGAAACGGTCGTCGCCGTCGGTCCCGACGCCTTGTTCACTTCTTCTTCGACGTCCTCCCGGCAGACGAAGTCGAGGGCGGCCCGATCGAGGCGCCGGCAGTATTCTTGAGCCTTTAGAAGGATCCCGGCCAGCTTGGCCTCTTCCTGGGATTGATTGGGCGCGGTCGCGACCGGCAGTCCCAAGCTCATCATGGTTCCCAACAAGAAGATAAAGGCTCTCATGATGACCTCCTCAGGCCGGATTTATCCGAGCAGTCGGGTGAGGATCTCGACGGCGACATCCTTGGCCAGCTCGCCGCTCTCCTTGGTCGGCCCGACGCACGAGGGGCATCCGTCCTGGCAGGGGCAGGCGGCGATCGTCTTCAGGCAGTATTCGAGGAGGCGTTTGTCGAGGTCGAAGAGCGACGGGCTGAGGCCGATGCCGCCCGGGTAGTTGTCGTAGATGAAGACATTCGGTTCGAAGTCGATGTCGGCATAGACCGGTCCCTGGATCGGTTGGATCTTGGCGATGAGGTTCTTGGGCGGGATGGACTCGCCGGTGGAGTTGTCGCCGATCGAAGCGCCGATGTCGTGGATGTCGCACATCAGGAAGAGGGGGGCGACGTGGTGCATGATATACGACAGGCCGTAGAGGCCGTTGATCTTCTGCTCCGGGGTGAAGGAGAGTTCTTGGAGGAGCGCGGCGGGGACCGTGACCCAGTAGGCGGTTGTGTGCATCTCGTTCTGGGGCAGGCTCAGTTCGCCGGAGCCGACGTTCTCCATGGTGTGGAACTTGATCTTCTTGAAGCCCACGACCTGGGTCGCGACGTGGACCTCGCCGTGGCTCGCTTCGAACCGGTCGAGCCTCTTCTTGTCGAAGATGTCCAGGATCTTGATCTTCGTGTAGTCGATGGCGTCGGTATAATAATCGATGTCGGTCTTCTTGACGTAGGCCTTGCGCTGTTCGTAGTCGAGCTGTTCGACGAAGTACTGCGTGCCCTCGCAGATATAGATCGCCTTGGGATGGAGTGTCGTCAGCGCCGCGGTGAAGTCGACTTCGGCGATGACCTTGGACGGGCCGGTCGTGTCCACGACGACGAAATTGTCCGAGCTGATGCTGCGCAGGCTGACGCCGTCGGCGGGGTAGGCTTCCGACGTCCAGTACCACTTCTCTTTGGAGTGGTGGACGAGCTTCTCCTCCTCCAGGAACTTGAGGATCTCGGCGATGTCGGCCCGGCCGAACGTCTCGCCGTCGCTGAACGGAAGTTCGAAGGCTGCGCATTCGATGTGGTTGATGAGGATGGACAGGTTGTCCGGATTGATGAGCGCCTTCTCGGAGCTTTTGGAGAAGAAGTAGTCGGGATTATTGACGATGAACTGGTCGAGCGGGGCGCTCGAGGCGACGAGGACCGCGGCTGACGAGCCGGTCTTGCGGCCGGCCCGTCCGGCCCGCTGCCAGGTGCTGGCGATGGTGCCGGGGTAGCCGGCCAGCACGGCCACGTCGAGCGTCCCGATGTCGATGCCGAGCTCGAGGGCGTTCGTCGAGACGACGCCCAGGATCCGGCCGTCGCGGAGCCCCTTTTCGATCTCGCGCCGTTTGATGGGCAGGTAGCCGCCCCGATAGCCGCGGACGAGGCCTTCGTCCTTGATCGTTTTTTCGATATCCTCCTTGAGGTAGGTCAGGAGGACCTCGGTGACTAGGCGGCTCTGGGCGAAGACGATGGTCTGGAGGCCGTTCTTGAGGAACAGCGCGGCGATGCGGCGCGACTCGTTGACGTAGGACCTGCGGATCCCGAGGAACTTGTTGACCACGGGCGGCGTGTAAAAGACGATATATTTGTCGCCTCGCGGCGCGCCGTTGTCGTCCACGAGCGTGACCGGTTCCTCGATCATCTTCTCGGCCATCTCGACCGGATTGGCGATCGTCGCCGTACAGAGGATGAACTGGGGCGAGGCGCCGTAGAAGCGGGCGACGCGCTTCAGGCGGCGGAGGACGTTGGCCAGGTGACTGCCGAAGATGCCGCGGTAATTGTGGAGCTCGTCGATGACGATGTATTTCAGGTTTTCGAAGAGCTTGATCCATTTCGTGTGGTGGGGCAGGATCCCGGCGTGGAGCATGTCGGGATTGGTCAGGACGATGTGCCCGCGGGCGCGGATGGCCTTGCGGGCGTCCTGGGGCGTGTCGCCGTCGTAGGTGAAGATCCGGATCTCCTCGGGCAGGAGCTTGATCGTCTCGTCGAGCTCGGCCCGCTGGTCGTTGGCCAGGGCCTTGGTCGGGAAGAGATAGAGCGCCCGGGCCGACGTGTTCTTGAGGATGGCGTCCAGTACGGGCAGGTTATAGCAGAGGGTTTTGCCCGAAGCCGTCGGCGTGACCACGACGGCGTTCCGGCCCTGCCGGACCGCGTCCCAGCAGGAGTGCTGATGGGTGTAGAGCCGTTCGAAGCCCTTTTCCCGAAGCGCCTTGATTAAAGCCGGGTGGACCTCCTTCGGGTAGTCCTTGTAGCTCCCTTCCTGGGCGGGGAGATGCTTGATCGTCCGCAGGGAGTCGCTCTGGAGGCTTAGGTCCCGGAGCAGTTCCAGCGACTTGAGGAGATTCTCTTGCCGGCCCATGTCGTGATTCATCCTAGCGGATTAAAGCGGGTCGGTCAATACGAACATAAAGCCGGGAGGGCCCAGGGGGAATCCCTCCGAACGACGCGGATTTTCCCCCCGGCTCGAAACCGGCTTGTCCCTTTGTCTCCCATCGTTTATAATAGGCGGTTATGCTCGACGAAATCATCGTCAAGAAGGCCGCCCAGCACAATTTGAAGCGGATCGACGTCCGCCTGCCCCGTAACCGGCTCATCGTCGTCACCGGGCCGAGCGGCTCCGGAAAATCGTCGCTGGCCTTCGATACGCTCTTCGCCGAGGGCCAGCGCCGCTACATCGAGTGCATGTCTGCTTACGCCCGTCAATATATGGAAATGATGGAAAAGCCCGAGGTCGAATCCATCGAAGGGATCTCTCCGGCCATCTCCATCGACCAGAAGACCATCTCCTCCAATCCCCGCTCGACGGTCGGGACGGTGACCGAGATCTACGACCTCCTCCGGCTCCTCTTCGCCCGGGTCGGCATCCCCCACTGCCCGAGCTGCGGCCGGCAGGTCAGCCCGCAGACCGCCGAGCAGATCGTCCGCCGGATCGCCGAATCGGCGGCCCAGGAAAAAGTGAAGGTCCTCGCCCCCGTGATCAAGGGCCGCAAGGGCGAGTATCACAAGCTGTTCGACCGCCTGCTCCGGAAGGGCTTCGTCCAGATCCGCGTCGACGGACGTTTTCGCGACCTCGACGGGCCCATCGTCCTCGAAAAGACGAAGACGCACACGGCCGAGGTCCTGATCGACGAGATCCGCGTCGCCCCCCATTCCGAGAAACGGCTCCGGGAGGCCGTCGACCGGGCCCTGGCCATCACCGACGGCGAAGTCCTTCTTCTCCGGCAGAACGGGCAGGAGACGTATTTTTCGCTCAAGCTCCTCTGCCCCTACTGCGACATCGGTATCCCGGAACTCGAACCGCGCAATTTTTCCTTCAACAGCCCCTACGGCGCCTGCCCGCGCTGCAACGGGCTGGGATACCTGACGGTCACGGACGAATGGGGCGACGTAGAACTGACGGACGACGTCTGTCCCGCCTGCCGCGGGACCCGGCTCAAGCCCGAGAGCCTGTCGGTCAAGGTCGGCGGGAAGAGCATCGCCGACGTGAGCGCTGTGCCGGTCAGCCGCCTCATCGACGACATCTCCGCCTTCCGGCACGCCGCGGCGCACGAGGTCGTCGCCTCGAAGATCCAGAAGGAGATCCTGACCCGGCTGGCGGTCATGACCGAGCTCGGGCTGGCCTATCTTCACCTCAACCGGACGACCGGTTCGCTCTCGGGGGGGGAAGCGCAGAGGGTGCGGCTCGCCGCCCAAGTCGGCGCGCGCCTTCGCGGTATCCTGTATGTTCTCGATGAGCCGACGATCGGACTCCACCAGCGCGACAACGGCCGGCTCATCTCCCTGCTCCGGAAGATCCGCGACGACGGCAATTCCGTCCTCATCGTCGAGCACGACGAACAGACCATCCGGGCCGCCGATTTCATCCTCGATCTCGGCCCGGGCGCGGGCGAGCAGGGCGGATTCGTGGTGGCCGAGGGCCCTCTCTCCAGCGTCCTCGAGTCGCCCGATTCGCTGACGGCCAAATACCTGCGGGGCGAGACGCGGATCGCCCTTCCCGCCGAGCGGCGGAAAGCCAAAGGCTGGCTGACGATCCTCAAGGCCCGCGAACACAACCTCAAGGATATCGACGTCCGCATCCCGCTGGCCTGCATGACCGCCGTCACGGGCGTCTCGGGCTCCGGCAAAAGCACGCTCGTTTACGACATTCTGTTCCGGAGCCTGCAGAACCTGCTTTATAAGGCGAAGATCCGGGTCGGGGAACACCAGTCCATCCAGGGCGCGGACAAGATCGACAAGGTCATCAGCGTCGACCAGAAGCCCATCGGACGGACGCCGCGTTCCAACCCGTCCACGTACACCGGGCTCTTCACGGACCTGCGGCAGCTTTTCGCCCGGACCCAGGAAGCCCAGGTCCGCGGCTACGGCGCCGGCCGCTTCAGCTTCAACGTCGCCGGCGGCCGGTGCGAGGAATGCCAGGGGGCCGGCGTGAAACGGGTGGAGATGCACTTCCTGCCCGACGTCTTCGTCACCTGCGACCGGTGCGGCGGCAGGCGCTATAACAAGGAGACGCTGGCGGTCCGCTACAAGACCAAGAACATCGCCGACTTCCTGGCGATGACGGTGGACGAAGCCTACGAATATCTAAAGGCCCAGCCCCAGATCAAGCGGAAGCTGTCGACACTGAAGAGAGTCGGGCTGGGGTATATCCGGCTCGGCCAGCCCGCGCCGACGCTCTCGGGAGGGGAAGCCCAGCGGATCAAATTGACCAAGGAGCTCAGCCGCCGGAACACGGGCGGGACGCTTTACCTGCTGGACGAGCCGACCACCGGTCTCCATTTCGACGACGTCCGCAAGCTGCTCGAGCTGCTGGCCGAGCTGGTCAAGCTGGGGAACACGGTCGTCATCATCGAGCACAACCTTGAAGTCATCAAGGTTTGCGATTATATTATAGACTTGGGCCCGGAAGGAGGCGAGGAAGGGGGGCGGATCGTGGCCGCGGGGACTCCCGAGGCCGTGGCCGCCGCCTCCGCGTCCTACACGGGCCAATATTTGAAATTGGCGTTAGGAGAGCGAGATCAGAATTCGTAACGAACGAGAGTCATGCTCCGCGTTCTTGAAACTCCGGAGCGCGGCCCCGAATCGATGACGCTCTGATAAGCGGGACATCATGTCGTTTCAGAATATCGCCGGAAACGGCCACGTCAAAAAAATCCTCCGGCTCGCCCTGCAGAAGCGGCGCGTTCCGAACTCCCTCCTGTTCAGCGGGCCGGACGGCGTAGGCAAACGGAAAACGGCTCTCGTCCTGGCCAAGGCCCTGAACTGTCTCCGGGAAACGGACGATTCCTGCGACGTCTGCGACAACTGCCGGGCGATCGACAACGGCAACTTCCCGGACGTCATCGAGATCGCCCCGGAACGCGACGTCATCAAGGTCGAGCAGATGCCGGTCATCAAGCAGATGGCCTACTTGAAACCCATGATCGGCCGGAAGCGGGTGTTCATCGTCGACCGGGCGGACAAAATGAACGATGAATCGGGCAATTCCGTCCTGAAAGTCTTGGAGGAGCCGCCGCTGTTCTCGCACATCATCCTCATCAGCGACAACCAGGCTTTCATCCTCCCGACAATCAAATCGCGCTGCCAGACCCTGAATTTCCTCCCCATCGCCAAGGAGGAGATCGAGCAGGCCCTGCGCGACCTCGGGTTAGAGGAGGAGAAAGCCCGGATCATGGCCTTGCTCGTCCGAGGCAACCTGGAGCGGGCGAAAGCCTTGGACTGGGACGACATCCAACGGCGGCGGCAGGAGGCCTGGGACCTCTTTCTCGCCCTGATTGGTCAAGAGGGGCCTCCGTCCTTTCTGAGGAAATTCGCCTTTCAGCGGCGGAACGTGGTCAAAGAAGACTTAGAGCAGACGCTCGAGCTCTTTTCCTCGTTCTGCCGTGATCTCCTGCTGATGAAAGAGGGCGGCCCCGCCGGTCTTCTGTTCAATCCCGACTACGAGCATCTCCTCCGGGACACCGAACCGGTTCTCGGCCTGGACCAAGCGCTCCGGTGGCTCGGCCTGATCGACCAGGCCGTGGCCAATCTGGACAGGAACCTGAACATGAACGTCCTCGTCAGCTCGTTCACCTCTCAAGTTTTAGGATGAAACCATGCCTGAATTAGTCTGTCTGATCTCCGAGCGGTCGGGCAAGATCGTGCGCGCCCGCAAGGGCGATGTCGACGTCCAGATGGGCGACCTCTGCCTCATCGAATCCGAATTCGGCGGCGACCTGGCCACCGTAACCGACACGGCCAGCGATGTTTGCCGGCACATGAAGGCCGTTCAGGAGGCGCCGAGGATCGTCCGCAAAGCCACCGAGGACGACGAGCGCAAGTTCGATTGGCTCCTCGACAAGGAAAAGCGGGCGTTCGATCTCTGCCAGCAGCGGATCAATTCCCGCAACCTGCCCATGAAGCTGACCGCGGTGCGCTATTTCTTCAACGAGAAAAAAGGCATCTTTTTTTACACCGCAGACGGGCGGATCGACTTCCGCCAGCTCGTCAAGGACCTGGCCAAAGAGCTCAAGATGCGGATCGAGATGCACCAGGTCGGGGTGCGCGACGAAGCGAAGATCATCGGCGGGCTGGGGGTCTGCGGCCGGCCGCTCTGCTGCGCGAGCTTCATGAAGACGTTCGAGCCCGTCACCATCCAAAAAGCGCGCAAGCAGCAGATCGTTATCAATCCGACCAAGATCTCGGGGCTCTGCGGCCGGCTGATGTGCTGCCTGGCCTTCGAGGAAGAAAGCCGCGGCCGGATCTACTCCGAGGACGAGAACCACGCCATCGAGGATTAAAAGGCGCTCAAGGAAGAAGCTCGCTCGAAGCGGTCGAACGCTCTCTTGGCCGCGGGTTCAGGTGACAAGATCGGGAAACGGCCTCGCTCCCGACTCGGGTTTTTCACGCCGTTTCCTCACCGTCCTTCTCGGCGGCTCAGAACTCCGTCCCGGCTTCCTAATTACGGGGGGTTCGCCGGGAC
>Ga0315288_10000710_pt1 | contig 42052 bp, 37 predicted proteins | sample YL17G11_20_MG_FD_203454 | JGI IMG/M metagenome (GOLD analysis project Ga0315288, IMG submission 203454) | Sediment microbial communities from Yellowstone Lake, YNP, Wyoming, USA - YL17G11_20 | ecosystem: Environmental > Aquatic > Freshwater > Lake > Sediment | place: USA: Wyoming | collected...
AAGAAATGAAAAAACCCAAAGAAATAATTATAAAAAAGAATAATAAAATTGACTTACCAAAGATAATAAATTCCGAAGTAAATTTATTAGTATTCCCGTTTTTTGCATTAGAAAGAAAAAATAAAAAAATAGAAACTGTATATAAAGATATAGTCAAAAGAGGAGATCAAAAGATAGAGATTATTTGGAATGTCTCTGCTAATACAAAATATGGTTATCCTGGCCTTTTTGATAGAGGCGTTCATAAAGCTATTGAACAAATTATAACGGAGATATTAAGGAAAGAGGGAAAAATAAAAAATCCGATTCCTTTAGGATCTTTATATAACATTTGTAAGAGAATGGGAATTAATGAATCCGCAGGAAAAAATTATCGTATGATTAAAAAAGCTTTAGAAAGGATAAGAACAACTGCCATAAAATCAGTAGGCACCTTTTATTCAAAGGAAGGCAAGCAATGGGTTGACGATAATTTTAGTTTATATGATAGGATAGTCTTTAAAGGTAAAGAATTACCTAACAATGAAATAGCTGATAATAATTATTTATTTTTAGGAAGCTGGTATCTTCAAAATCTAAACTCTTTTTATATAAAACCAATTGATTATGATTATCTGCAAAGTCTTAAAAGCAAAATAGCTTCGAGGCTCTATGAAATATTAGGGGTAAAGTTCTATGGTTTAAGGGATAAAAGACAAAATTTTATCTGTTACAGGTATTCTAAATTATGTCAACTTCTTCCAGTAACCCCCCATGAGTATATCTCTTTAGCTAAACAACAATTAGACCCGGGTAATAATGAACTTAAAGAGACGGATTTTATATCAAAGTATGAATGGAGCGAAAATGGTAAAGAGGACTGGCTTATCTATTATTGGCCAGGAGAGAGAGCTAAAGAAGAAATGAAAAGGGCAGAGATAAAGAGTATTAATAATCGGACAGATAAATATCTACCAAGGACAAATGAGGGAGTAAAAATATTTTCTAAAGAGCAGGATAATTTAATTAATAAGTTAGCAGAGCTTAATGTTTCTAAAGTAACTGCTGAGGACCTAATAAAAAATAATGATCAAGAAGTGATAGAAAAATGGATTGAGGCAATTAAGTATTCTAACGCTGATGATAAAGCGGCTTATTTAGTGAAGGCCATCAGAGAAAATTGGCAGGTTCCGGAGGAATATTTAAGGGAAATAAAAGAGAAGCAACAGAGAGAGGAAGAGGAAAAAATAGAATTTATTAAAATCAAACAAAAAGAAGAAAAAAATAAAAAGAGGCAGGAAGAGATTAAAAAGATAGAACAAATTTATAATTCACTTGATCCTTTACAGCAGGAAGAGATAAGAATAGAAACAGAAAATAGACTACCTGATTTTTGGAAAGTGCAGTTAAATAAGGAAAGAATTAAAGGTAAAACTTCAAAAATGCTTGAGGCTGCCCTGGAAGAAAAGAGAAGAGAAATAATAAAAGGGTGGATTAAGTCCGGAAGGATTGAAGATATAAATAGTAAATAAAGAATATAATTAGAAATTAGAAAAATGATATTTTAAATTAAGGGGGATCTCGAATTATGAAAAGAAAATTAAATGGACCAATTAAAAGTAGCTTATCAATCATAACGAAAAGAATATTAATCATCTTTATTATCTTTACCCTGTTTTTTACCATTTCTTCTTTGGTATTTTCCCTATCTTCTCCCTGGCCTATGTTCCGCCATGACCCTCAGCGTACTGGAAGAAGCCCTTACAAAGGCACTGATATTGATATGTTAAAATGGAATTTTGAAACAGGAGGCGATATTAGCTCTTCCCCTGCCATAGGTTCAGATGGAACAATCTATTTTGGGTCAGCAGATAAATACTTCTATGCGATTAACCCCAATGGTACAATGAAATGGAGTTTTGAAACAGGAGACGATATTGGCTCTTCCCCTGCCGTAGGTTCTGATGGAACAATCTATTTTGGGTCAGCAGATAAATACTTCTATGCGATTAACCCCAATGGTACAATGAAATGGAAGCTTGGGATAGGAGACGGAGCTGGCTCTTCCCCTGCCATAGGTTCTGATGGAACAATTTATGTTGGAGGGAATATTAACCTCTATGCAATTAATTCAAATGGTATATTGAAATGGAGGTTTAAAACAGGAGACTCGGTTGAGTCTTCCCCTGCCATAGGTTCTGATGGAACAATCTATGTTGGGTCAAACGATGGCTACCTCTATGCAATTAACCCCAGTGGTGCATTAAAATGGAAGCTTAGAACAGTAGCCTGGGCTGAGTCTTCCCCTGCCATAGGTTCTGATGGAACAATCTATGTTACTACAACAAGTATGGATGTTGGTTCAGTATATCAAAACGTCTATGCAATCAACTCCAATGGTATATTGAAATGGCTTGTAGAAGGAGGCGGGGCTGAGACTTCTCCTGCCGTAGGTTCTGATGGAACAATCTATGTTGGGTCAGATGATGGTAACCTTTATGCAATCAGCCCCAATGGTATATTGAAAATGAAGGCATATATAGGATGGGGGGGTAATTCTTCCCCTGCCATAGGTTCTGATGGAACAATCTATGTTGGAGGGAAGGCTGACTTCTATGCAATTAACCCCAATGGTTCATTGAAATGGAAGTTTGAAATAGGTTCTTTGATTAATTCTTCTCCTGCCGTAGGATCTGATGGAACAATCTATTTTGGGTCAGATGATGGTAACCTTTATGCAATTGGTGGTACCGATTCCTCTCCCCAGATTTTAGATACTTCATACCCTTTAAAAGGCAGCTTACATTGTCCAGAGGCCCGTGGTTATCCTTGCAATGGTTGTAGCTCTGTGTCAGGTTATATTAATCATTTTAAAGGTTTCAACATTCTTACTACTAATGAAGATTGTTACGTTAACTTAACTTATAATCAGGGAGATTATATAGGGAATCAAAATAATTGTGAAGTTATTATTAAAGGAGAAAAGTGGTTAGGGTTAGAGTTAGAAAACGAATCAGGAACAGAATTAGTCGAAGAAATAAATAGTGGACGTTTTGACTTCCAACCCGCAAATAAATTTGTGGAAAGAACCATGACTATTCCCGGAGATAATTATCAATACGAATTTGCCAATGAGGGTAAGGAATTTCGATTATATCTTTCAAGAAATATAAAAGAAGCTTTTAAAGCGGTACCTTGGCAAAATATGGTTATTGAAATAAAAAATAAAGAAACGAATAATATTTTTAAATATAAGTTTGAGAAAGGCATTTTCCCCCTTGCCTATTCTTGGAATAGTGGTGGAATGGCCAATTATGGCCAATGTGTCTGGTGGGCAGCGAAAAGATGGATTGAAGAAGTAGATTCGAAGACACTGTTTCCTTTTTATCCTCCTTCCCCGCAGGCTGTTAATGTAAAAACAATTGATTCTAATTACCAACCCAAGAAATATGATGTTCTTATCAATTATGATCCAAAGAATACAAGCGAACTCGGTCATTATGCTTTCGTAGAAAAAACAGAGGGAGATCAATTATATATTACCCAATTTAATTGGATGAAACCAGGTGAAGTTTATAATTATATTTCAAGGGCTTGGAAAGGAAAAGCAACTGATCTTTATTACTCAAACAATCCTAATGAAGAATATTACTTTAAATATTATTATAGAAAGTAAAGATAAAAGTGACACCTTATTTTATACCAAAAGGTAAAAATTCAAAAATGCTTGAGGTTGTTTTAGAAGAAAAGAGAAGAGAAATAATAAAAGGGTGGATTAAGTCCGGAAGGATTAAATATATAAATAGTAATGTAAACAGTGATAAAGGAGTTATCTTTTATCCGGAAGGAAAGGAATAACCAGGAGGGTTTTTAAGATGAGTAAAATTTTAAATATATTATTAATAGGGTTAATTATAATAGTAGTTGTAGGTTTATTTTATTTGGCTATCCCAAAGTATCAGGTTAATACAGTCAGAATTAATGATAATCAAATTCTAATTACTAAAATTAATACCATAACTGGGCAAACAAATAGCTGGATATATAAACCTTCTATTTTCGATAAATATCTATAAAATAATTGGAAAGGTTATTAAATAGTAAAGGGGTATTTAAGAAAACGAAAAAGAAATATTATTTTGTAATTTTACTCTTAGTATTAGCTATATTTTTATCAGGTTGTAGCGGTGGGGGAATAGTAACTCCAAATACTGATGAAGTAGTTTGCGAAAATCTACTTAGAGCATTATACACTGTTCTAAACGACCGAAATTTTACTCAGGCTCTTTCATATTGTAAATCTGGTGGACTTACTTTTGAATATGTTAATAACCTATGGAATTTGGCTCAGGTAATTCCGACATTTTATGTAACCTATCAAGTTTATGAAGTTTATGATGTTTCTTATTTGGTAGGAGGAAATCTGGAGCTCTACTATAATTATTCTTGGACAACTAATATAAAAAGTTATTTTTACGGAAGGAGAATGGTTTTTGAAAAAATAAATGGCGAATGGAAGATGTTCTGATTTAGCTATAAAAATAAAGAATTTTTAAGCAGTTATATAAAAATAGAAAGTTAATAAGCTAAAATATAGGGGTATTTAGTAAGAAATATGAACACATCCCATTTTTTTAGACAATTAATATTTTCCCTTTAGTAGCAAAGAAAAAGAGGCCAAATTTTTTTTGACAGTTAATCAAACTATTTGTCAAGAATAAAGATTAAACTTTTTGTTGTTGATAAAACTTTAAAAATATGTTATATTAACTACAATGCATAGTAAAGAAATAAAATATTTTTAGAGTGCCTTTCAAACACACAGAGCACCAATTAGGAGGAGAAATGATATTCTAATGGGTGCTTTTTTATTTAAAAAATAAATATTTGAATAAATAAAAAGGGGTTGATATATATAATAAATGAGTATCTAAAAAACGAGTATAGTCTAATACCGGTTAATAATGAAAAGAAGTCTTATATATATTGGGAAAAATACCAGTATCAGAGAGCAGATAAAGAAGATATTTTTAATTGGTATGATAAATTTACTAATGTAAACATTGGAATAGTTACTGGAAATATAAGTAAAATAGCGGTTATTGATGTTGATGATCTTAATCTATTACCAGAGCTAATAAAAGCAGTACCAGAGATGGAAGAAACAACCAGAGTTAAAACAAGAAGAGGGTATCATTATTATTTTTCTCTTAATGGCGAATATGTTAAAAGCACCAACAACTTATTCGGTAAAAGACTTGAATTAAAAAGTAATGGAAATTATGTTGTAGCTCCCCCATCAATAATAGAAGGGTTTGAATATTTTTTTGAAATACCTCTTAGCAAGATATTACCAATACCAAAAATATTCTTCAAAAAAGAAATGGACCTGGTTTCTAATATAGAATATAGAGAACAGAAAACTTTTAAAATACCAAAATATCACGGTCAAAAAGTGGACTGCATATGTCAGATATTAAGCAGGGATTTACAAGACGGGGAGAGAAACAATAGCTTATTTATTCTCTATAACTTATTACTCAGGAATAAGAATACGAAAGAATATTCAAAAATAATAGTTATTGATAAAAATAAATCATTATTAAAACCTCTAACCGAATTAGAATTAAAAAAAGTATATCGGAAAGCTTATAAGTATGGGTGTAGTGCTATTAGGGATAAGCTCGCTTATATAAAATGTGAGGACTGCGAATATAGGTTTAAAGATGGTAAATTAAAAACGAGTAATATCTTAGTTGAAAATATAAAAATGCTGCCGAAATTAAGTAATACTGAAAGGGGCATAGCTTGCCTTTTAGGAATTGTTTTTGAAGGTGAAAATCCTTCAGTTAACAGAATAGCAAAAGAAACAAATATGGATTGGCGAATTGTAAATAATACAATGAAGAGTTTAAAGAAGAAGGGTTTTTCGGTTAAGTTACAAAAAACACTGTAAATTTACAGGGGTAATTTGTATACTCTACAATGGTTTTAAAGGAAAAATACAGACTACTATACTATGTATGGTCTTTTCTTACTCTTTCTCTCTCTACCCTCTACTCTTAGAGTCTTAAAGGAGGTATTCAAAAAGCGGCTGTTGCCAAAAATGGTTTTTTGTAAAAATTTTTGGATTTGCTCTCTTCCTTTCTCATTGGCCATTGTCAGGAAGAGATCATTTAACTTTAATTAAATTTTTCCTGCTTAGATCCTTTTAATCTTTTTAATAAATCCTGCACCCGGACCATTTCCCATAGATAATTTTTTCCCCGTACGGCGGGGCGCTTTCCCCTTTCCCCTCGCACTTCCCCCCTAAAACCCCCCTGCTACCCCTTACCCTTTCTCACTCATTTTTTAGCGGTTTTATTCTCGAAAAAATCATTCTCGAAAAAACCTAAAAATGAGCGAAATAAGGTTAGGTTATGATTCATTAGGGGGGAAGCCATAGGGGATAGGGGAAATTACGCAGGGATTCACCCCCTACTCTACAAGCATAATTGCGGGTATTATCGAGACCCTCTCCCTGCTACGCCCCGCCTATTCATACCCTTTTTAGGATTTCCTAAAGCCACTCTCGGACGTTCTCGCCAGGTAATACAAAAATATATTTTAGTAAAAATATATTTATCTATTCCCTGGAGATTGTTAATTGTGATAGACGAAAGCATTGTGTGTGAGAGTAAAAACGAGTCAGAAAATAGCCACAAGTGTGGGTATATCGTATTTTATGACTCCATTTTTACTCCCACGCACAGGAAATAAACTTTTTTTAAAGAACCTTTCAAAAAGAACAATGGACTCAATAAAAAGAAAATCACTTTTTGTTGAGACCATTGAAGACCAGAAGAATTATTTATTTTTTAGCAAGTATAAAAACATACCTGCAGTAAAAAATAAATAATTAAGACTAATACAATAAATGAAATTAAAGAGCATACCAATAAAGTAATTAAGACTAAAAGAAAAGCACTTTTAGCCTTAATTACTTTATTATATGCTAAGAGAAGATAATATTTTTTATCAAGACTCAAAAAGAAAGACACTTTTAGAGACTTGATAAAAAATGACATTCCTCTCATTAGCTTTGGCCAGGTATTTCATAAAATTATTCTCTCCTGGAAGAAAATACTCTTCCCGAGAGAATAATTTTATCAGATACCTGAATAATATTTTATAAGATAGCCGAATGATACGAGACTTATAATATTTTTTTATATCTTTACAGGAAGATTAAAAACATCTTCCCGTTGATATAAAAAAAATAACAAGTCTCGAAGAAAAGAACCTTTCAAAAAGACCTTTTTCAAGAAATCAATGAACACAATTAAAAGCCATACCTTTTAAATTGTGATCATTGAAGCACCTGTCTGCGTGCGCCTGCCTGTGCCGGCACGGCAGACAGGAACGCGCACAGGCAGAACGGATGATATTTTATTTTTATTATAAGTATAAAATCATACCTATAATAAAAATAAAATCTAATCCTAAATAAATAAAATAAGAAGATAAGAAAAGAACCTTTCAAAAAGAACGATGAACACAAGCAAAAAAAACTACCTTTTTGTTTGTGATCATCGTCAGACCTGCCTGCTGCAGGCAGGTAGGAATAAATTTTATTTTGATTAAATAAGGCCAAGAATGCCCCTATTTAAAAAATAAAATTTATTCCTAAGAGAAGAAAATCAAATAAAAGAGCATCTATCAAGAAAAAAATCTAAAAAAAATACTTTTTAGGTTTATTTTACTTGATACATGCTAAGAGAAGAAATTATTTTATAGCAAGAGATGAAAAACCATCCCTTACTATAAAATAATCCTTCTTTCTTTTATTATCTTCCAGGCAATACAAAAATATTTTTATACTCTAGCAAGTAGTAGCTTGCCCTATATAAAAATATTTTTCTTTTGCCTGGCGATAGAAACTTGAGATAGCCGAGCGATTCGTGCGTAATTGTTAAAGAAGAAGCAAAAACTGCCCGAAATGTAAGCTTAGCGTGTTTTTACTTCTTCTTTAACAACTTCGCACGAGGAGAAGAACCACAATACGAGAAAAGCAAAGGTAAAGAAAAGATTATATAAGAGCCCGCCTTTATATTTTTAACCAGGCTAAAAAAGCTTTTAGCTGGTTGAAAATATAATGTTTTTTTTGCTATACATAACAAAGCTTTATCGGATAAGATAAACCTTCATATATTTCTTTAAGAATGTCCGATAGAGTCTTGTTATGTATGTGTAGGCTTTCAATTATACTCCTTAGCAAAAAAAAGCTCTTGGCGGGCGGTCGTGGGGATGAGATGACCAGAAGTTATTTACCAGGAAGTCAATAAAAGCAGGTTAACGATCATTTTAATAAAATACCGGTGAAGAGAGGAAAAGAGGCCATCTACAATCGATTTTAAGGCATTTGTTTTTTCTTTGTTTATGTTTATACCTTTTTTTAACTGTAATTTTTATTAATAAGGGTGAGTTAATGGAGTGAGAGAATAGCCTCTTTGCTGATTAGGAAAAAACTCATTTAAGTCTGGTCTATTTCAATAATTTTCCTAATGATTATTATATTCTAGGTGGGGGATTATATCAAAATGGTGAAAACCACCATTTCGTTTAACGATTTCGGTGTTTGTGAAGTGCGAGCGTAAGCGAGCATTTGGATGAGCGTAGCGAACCACAAACATCGTGTTATACGCCTGTGCCATGCCGATATATCAAGTTTTCCGCCTTCAAAATAGCATTAATTATCGAGACTTCCCTATGATTGAGAACATACATAATGACAATTCCTCCTTAACGGGCATTTTTCACAATCGGGCTTTCCGGGGATGCAAATAAGGGCGGTAAAATCTAGGATAGCAAGGTTAGCTTTTCGGGGGTTTCTCCCGGATGCATATATTTTAGCTACTTCTATAACGTGTTTATCTCTTCGCCCTTCTTTTGATGTCTTGATCCCGAAATATCTTCTGAACAATCTTACAATATTGCTATCAACTATCCATTCTTTTTTGTTGTAAGCTATGGACAACACCGCTCCTGCTACGTACTCACCTACCCCGGATAAAGTAGTTAATTCTTCTCTTGTTTCAGGAATTTTACATTGATATCTTTCTCTGACTTCTCTTGCTACTGAACCGAATGCAGGAGTGCGCCATCTTAATCCCAATGGATAGAGGACTTGCTCTAACTTTTTATCTTCGGCATTTGCCATAGCTTCAACATCCGGATATTCTGTGAATAACCGATCGTAAACCTGTTTGACTTGATCTGCCTTTGTTCGCCTGAGCATCATTTCAGCGATGAGAACTTTAAATGGATCACAGGTCTCCCTCCACGGATAGTTTCGGCTATTTTTATTGAACCAGCGAATAATTCTACTCCTGGATATGCGGATATCTTTCACAGAAGGCATATCTTCCCGTAGTTTATTCTTCATGGATCTTCCTCAGCTCCTTAATGATGGCTCGGGCAATTTCACGCGCAAGTAAGGGAGACACAGCATTCCCAACCTGTCTGAATTGTTCTGTCCTAGGACCTTCAAATTTGAAGTTATCAGGGAACGACTGGCACCTAGCTGCTTCTCTAACAGTAAAAGACCTGCACTGTCTAATGTCTGGATGTATATAGTAATGTCCATCCTTGCAAATATGTGCGGTAATAGTTGAAGATGGACGGTCCCACCATTGAACCTTAAATCTATCCAGAAATTTATCAAGATGCCTGTGGTTCGGGATAAGTTCGGGCCTTTCCTTTATGAGGTCGTTCAAAGTTGCAGCTCCGTTCCCGTTTCTATGATGTTCAATGAAGAATTTATATCTTTCAAGGTCGCTTTTCATATGCGTTCTTGCTCTGTGATTGAGAATCCCTGGCGAATCCTCTCTCATTTTTACCTGATAGTATTTAAGATCTGTATGGCGATTGTAAGGGGCAAACCAGCCATCACTTCCCTCACCCGGTTTCAGTGGTGGTAAATCACCAATAGCATCGCCTGCGGTAAGGTAGCCATCTTCTTTGTTCCTTAATGCCTGTTTCTGTAACTTGGTGAATATCTCTTTTATCTCCGGATTTTTAAGCTCCAGAGACCTCTTATATCCAATGAGAATTAACCGTTTTCTGCTTTGCGGGACATAAAAATCTGCACTATCAAGAGTGTAACTACACGGATCTTTGTAAATTTGTTCTAAAGGCGGTGTAATTTCGTAAGGAGGATTTAATGACGAAAAATCATCTAATATTCTGATAAATATCTCTACTCCTCCTGCCCTCGCAGTAAAAAGGCCAGGAACATTTTCATAAACAAAAAAGTCAGGCTGAAGACATTCAAGGATTTCAAGATAATATTTATAAAGATAATGCCTCCCGTCATTTTCCATCCTGAATGGGTCCCTTGCTCTCCCCGCAAGGGAATATGGCTGGCATGGAGGACCTCCAATAAGTACGTGGAATTTTGAAGTACCATGAAACTTTTTACTAGATTCAATTTTATCAAATATTCGTCTCGTTCCATCCTCTCCGAGGGTTGCTTGAATAACCCGATGAGAAATTGATTCTTTGAGCTCCGGGAATCCATTCAGGATATCTTCCCGGGGAACTTTTTCCATGAGATATTTGCGATATAAATAGCCTTTCCCGATTTGCTTCAATTCATAATACAGATGACGGGTTGTCAGAGTCTCACATGCCCACCTATCCATTTCTACCTGGGCAATAATGTCAAATCCCGCCCGCTTGAATCCCTCACTTAATCCACCACAGCCAGCAAAAAGGTCTATAGCATAGAATTTCATAATGTTCTGTTTGTCTCCTGCACTCGTTTTCTCAGTTGCTCGCTCGAAAGTTTTTTATCGTCACACTCTTGTAATAAAATTTCCAGAATATTTTTGTTCTTGTATATTTTCGGATATTGCAGAATCTCAAACCAGTGAGACCAAGTGACTCTGGAGACATCCTCTTTTTTTTGCTTCGCCAAGAGATACATTATCTCGGGGTATCGTTCCCTATGCGTTTCAGGAGGTGTTTTTTTTCCAAAAAAAATTTCCGGCCGAAGATTAGCCGCAATTCTTTCCCAGATATGATTCCTGTCTTCACTGAATCCTTTCTCATCTACGAATTGAAGTTTTTCTCCAATTTTGTAATAAAACCAGATATCCTTTTTCTTCTTTCTATATTGAGCCGCAATAACATCTATTTCTCCAAGGATACGATGAATTGCTTCTTCTATTTCTTCTTCTCTATACAGCGACTCAATTGCCTCTTCTTCTTTGCCGCTACCAGGTCTCAACTTTGTATCGAAGACATCGACTTCCACTTCTTTCCCATCAATTATAATTTTCTTTCTTCTTAGAACCATTATCTCTCCCTCATTCTGTCCTGACCACCGATTCATAAATCATTTCATCACACATATTTTTAATTTTTCTTATCTCGTCAGGGTCAAGTCTGTTATCTGCATATCTTAGTTCAAGAAGTTTTCTGAAAGCTTCATTTATACTACATTGCGCACAGTAAAGTAAAATTTCGCGGTTTCTTTCTTTTTTTGAACCCGCAAGTTGTCTTGTCCTTGCAAAATCCGGGTGGTCCCAAACTATATAAAGGACCCCTTTTCTGGAAGTTTCAACCGGCAGATTTTTCCATTTTGCAAATGTTTGCATTGTGCCATCGGGTTTTTTGCCTTTGAGAAATTCAAAATCACTGATAAATGCTCTTCCTTTTCCAGTGCCCGGTGGAGGAGATGGTGGTTCTTCCGCAAGATAAAAACTGAAACTCTTTTCATGTATTTTCCCTGCCGAATTATTTTCCAGTGTTGCCTGTGATAAATACTTCCCTGGTTTATCTTTTTTCTCATCAAAATCTATCAAAGGGACATCTATTTTTTTTCTGCTTTGCTGGGGAATTTTCAGATCATACCGTGATTTATGTTTTTCATTCCCATCGTCATGCTCGATACGGAGTTCGAGTATAAGTTCTTCTTCTTTTCCCGTTTCATTTACAATTTCACATTGTATTGCAAGAGTCTCACTGTATTCAAATTTTCTCTGGTTGGGTCTGAACACATCAATCCTTATGGGAGAAGGCAGCGGTGGTGGCGGCGGTGGTGGTTTGTGCTCGGTTCCCGTGAGCAGTTCCGGCGCATATTCCCCGATTAGGTCATTTACAAGCCTGACCGCTTTTTGCAGAATTTCAGAGGCAACTTCTATTTTTTCTTTTTTAGGAGTTATCTCAAGCAAAAATTCATCGTGACGAGTTCTGATATATTCCCTTACATGGTTCCACGGTTTTTTGTTAGTAAAACCAAAATGGTTTGGTAATTCGCATTTTTTAAGTTCCATTTCTAGAGCATCGTCAAAGTCACAGTATCCGTATAGCTTGTTCTTAATACTCTCGTCAAAAACAACAGTCATTCGCAGTATGGTCATGCCTCCTCTTTGAATTGCAATCCCCCGGAATTCTTCTGGAACATCTTCACCGCAATACTTCAATACAAGATTGCGAATCTTCCCAAGATCCTTGATTTTTTCAGCGGAGTATACTTTTTCTTTTACTGCGGAGGGCAATTCGGACGGTATAACCTGTCTGTCAACCCCGTCAAAGTTCACAATAAAAATTGCTCCGTAATTTCTTATAATCTCCCACCAAGTAGCGCTTATATATTTTATAAAAGTTCTATAATCGAGAACTTCTTCTCGTAATTCTGGTTTAATGTTCATTATCCATATGCGAGTCCCCTGATGATCAAGCCCTCTCGCTCCGGGAATGAAATCATCAATTTTACCTTTTTCGTCCTCATATCCCTCCGAGGTTCCCCAGGAAAATCTATATTGACCGCTCTCATCTATTGATTCAGTCAGAACAAGTTTATCAGTAGAAAAGTAATGGAACAAAAACTTTCCCTGTCCCCTTGCTCCAAGAGTGTCCTCTACTGCTTTCGTTGTGTCCCACAGGCTTTGATAAGAATTCCATTTTTCAGAATTCATACCAGTTGTGCCGAAATCCTCTATAATCAGGATGTGGCGGTCATGAAGATATTTAAAAAGTAATTTCCAATCTTTGCCTTTTTTTGTGAGACGAGCATCCCAAGAGTTCTGGGCAGCATCTTTTTGTAAGCCTTCAAAAATGTTCGTGTACTGCTCAGCAATATTTTCATCGCTTCGCCCCAGATTTACGGGTCTTTTTTTCATGGTTCCAACCTCCTTAGTTTTTTAAGGCATGGCATGGCGTATAACTTAAAATAATCGAACTACTTCGTTTATGCACGACTCTAGGTGAAGTTTCGAAAATTAACCACTAATTTTCCTTGTGGTATACCTTTATAGATTCTTATGCTTATCTTAAACTATTTTTATTTATTCTACAAATAATAATTTTATATTTAGGTAAGTCTACATCTTTTTATGTAGTAGTTTAGTTTTTCCAAAATCTTATTTTATGTAGCTCAAAGAGGACGCTTTAATCTTGACTAAATTAGTCAAGTATGATAAAATATAATATATACAGTTTAGCTTTGCTTGATTTAATATTTAAAAAAAGGAGGTGAAAAAAATGGCTGTAATAGTAGTTCCCAGAGACTCTTCTTTGCAACTAAGACTGGTAACCGGAACCAATCCGCTAACCGGAGCACCAATAATAGATAGCAAAACTTTCAATGAGGTCAAAGCTACTGCCATCGATCAGAATATCTATGATGTCGCTACTGCTTTAATAGGCTTACAAAAGTATCCGGTAGATGAGATCAGAGCCCAAAAAGAGTCTCAACTAACCGAATAGTACCTAATACGTAATTAACTAAAAAGGAGGTGATAAAATATGCCAACTACTTTAGGAGAAGTAACCAGTTACAAAAGACTGTATATGCAGTTTAGAGATAGTGTCGCTAAATCAGTAAACTTAACCTTGAATAATCCTAAGACGGTTGAAGATGAAGACTATGCCGACTTTGCGGCACAGGATGCAGCTATTGAAGGAGTTATGGATACTATAATTAGTAAGAACATTTTCCATAATAATGGTAATGACTTGGTAGCTAAAGTCAATGCTCGGATACTTGACTATAGGTCTACTGATGTTATGGATGTAGGAGCTTAATATATTACAATATTCTTCCTCGGAAGGGACCGCGGACCTTCCCTGGGAGACAGAAAGGAGAAACAAATGTTAGAAGCATTTGTCACTAAATATCTATTAGATTTCACTCTTGTTTTTCTGGTTGGTTTGCTCTCTAAATTTATGATAAATAAGTTTGGCCAAGACCGGGCAGACAAAATAAAAGAGGCTATTCTTGCAGCTATGCTATGGGCAGAGCAAGAGCTTGGAATAGGAAACGGTCCCGAAAAATGGAAAATTGCCTGGGTAAAATTAATTGAAATATTAGGGAAACAAAAAGTTGAATTAAAAGAGGGTGAAATTTCCTATGTAAAGGATCTTATGAAAGCTACCGTCCCGGAGGTTAATGAAATTATATATAAGGCTATGCCGGATTCTATAAGAAATGCTAGGAACATTAAAGTTAATAATGAAAAAAATTAATGATATCAAAATTGCAAGATTTTTCAGTATGAAAGAGTTTGAGTGTTCCTGCTGTAACAGAGTTATGTTATCTCCAGACCTTTTGACCAGGTTAGATCGTTTAAGAGGGGTTATAAATAGGCCAATATATATTAATTCTGGTTACCGGTGTAAAGAAGAAAATCAAAGAGTCGGAGGAGTCCCCGGCTCTTATCATCTCCTGGGTATGGCTGTAGATATTCACGTAAAAGATATTTTACTTTCTGATCTTCTTATTTATGCTCAAGAAATAGGATTTAATGGTATTGGATTTTATGAAAATAAAAATTTCTTACATCTCGATATTAGGCCTGGGCCAACACATTTTTGGAAAGGATAATAATTAATTGGATATTGAATATGTACTAAAATTAATAGCGAACAATGGCTTTCCTCTGGTGCTTTCTGTGTATTTAGTATGGAAATTAGAGTTCTTTATTAACGAAATCATCAAAAATCAAAAGGAATTTTCCCAGAATATTACCGCTGAAATCAAAGAAATCAAGCAGGCAATCAATGAATTACGGGTTGATTTTGCAAAAAATCAATAAGACTGTTGATATATAAGGATTTTAGCATTTTTGAAAAAAGCTTCTAATGCTGCGTATATAAGGCGTATTTAAAAAATATGATGAATCATACCAGCTATCTTAAAATAATCGCTTAAAACACGTTTAAATTAAAAATTATTTTTCGTGACTCCTGAAAATCACCACTTTTAATCTTTTTCTCTCTAATATACTCTCTTTTTCTCCTGTATACTCTTCTTTACTTGCAAGAATCCTATTATATAGTAAAAAATAACTTCAGGTTTATTTTAAAAATTGTAGTGGAAAATGAAAGGAATCAATTACTTTTTTTTATTATCTAAAGCAACCATTATTAGAGAGAAAGCAAAATAAATTATCATAGAATAAAATAATTTATCACTATTTCCTGTAACAATATCTTTAGAGAAAACTATAATAACTAAATTTCTTATAAAATTTGATACATGCATACCTGAAAATAAAAAGAAAATAAAAGTAGATGTGCCAAGATTAATTCTGCCAATAGTTGTGTTAGGTTCTTTCATTATAATCTTAAAAATATTCAAAATAGTTTGACAAGAAGTTTTCCAAGCATTTTCTATCCCATGCCTTCCTTTTTTGACTACGTTCCTATATATATTATTTAATTTATTTTTTTTCATTTTTTCCCCAACTGAATATTCCCTTAAGACTCATTAATCCAATACCGAGGCCTCCTAAAAACCAGAATAAAGAAAGATAGGGATCAAAAAGTGTTTTTGCCATAAATATATTTACATAGAGAGAAACACCACAAAATACAAAAACAGCCGTAGAAAGCGAAAGGAAAATAATGTAAGGGATTGGTAGGCCAGTACTTGGGACTTCTTTGGTTGAGATTGACGGAGTTTTTAATAATGTTTTATAAATATCTGTGCTCATATCAGAAATATGCTCTATTCCTGCGTCTAATCCTTTAATCTTTTGGCTAATGGTTTTTTCCTCCATTTTTATTATATTGCTTTCTAGAGCTATTTTCCTCACAAAGCTTTCTAAAGATATTGCCATTTCGTTTGTTCTCTTTATCTCGTTTTCTATCTCAACCAAAATATTACATATTTTTATGATATCATCTCTGAGCGCCCCAAAAAGATCAGTATCGCTTTTATTAGGTAATGGTAAATAATGCAATTTTTCGTCTTTGACTTTCGCAATTTGATTTTTGATTTCGACGAATACCCCGCGTTTTTCTGAAGTTCCTATGTTATCGATTAAATACTGTAACTCAGAAAGCGAAGCTTTTTCTAATATTATTTGATTTTTCCCAAACTTTGTTTTAAATTTTTTTATTAGGTCTTCCATAAACTTTGTTTTAGAGTTATCGATTAAATACTGTAACTCAGAAAGCGAAGCTTTTGTTATTTGATTTTCCCCAAAGTTTATTTTAAATCTTTTTATTAGGTCTTCCATAAACTTTTTTGTTTTATATTTTTTATGTTTTTCCATATTTTCAGATATTTTATCAAGCTTTTTTTTGATTCCGGTTTTTGACTTTTCTATCATTTTCTTCTCCTCATACGCTTGTTAAAATGACTTCTAATATATAATTTTGGCTTTTTGCTCCTGAGCATAATTTCTCTTAGTTTTTTTTAGAAATAATACAGTAGTAAGTTATTATTATATCACTATATTAGTAATTACTGCACAAAATGTAAAGCCCCTTCTTTTTTAAAATATTTTTTTCTACATATATTAAAAGCATATATTTATATACATTAAAGATATTTGACAAAGATATTTTATATATGTTAATGTATGCTTAAAGCAATAGCATTGTAGGTGTAAGAATGTGAATAAGTCTAAAATATTAGTAGGTTATTGCAGGGTAAGCACGGATAATCAAAAAGAAGAGGGTACCATAGAGATACAGGAAAAAAGCCTAAAAAAATATGCTGATAAAAATGGTTGCGAATTGGTAAAAATATTTAAAGATGATGGGATAAGCGGAGCGAGTGAATTAGAAAATAGACCAGGATTGGCAGAATTGTTTATTTGTGCAGAAAATAACAAAGAGATTGAGGGAGTCCTAATTTTCAAGTTAGATAGATTGGCCAGGGATCTTTATATACAAGAGCATTTGATAAAAAAATTAGAGGGATTAAATAAAAAGCTTATCAGTATAGAGGAGCCTCACTTAGATAGCAATGATCCAATGAGAAAGGCCTTCCGGCAATTTATGGGAATAGTATCTGAATTAGAGAAAGCTTTTATCACTATGCGGCTTAGCGGAGGAAGGATCAATAAGGCTCAGAAGGGCGGTTATGCCGGAGGGGCTACTGCTTTAGGATATAAAACAAAAAACAAAAAATTAATAATAGATGAAAAACAAGCAGAAATAATTAGAATGATCTTTAAAATGAAAAGATATAAGAGAATGGGATTAAGAGAAATAGCCAGGGAGTTAAATGAAAAAGGCGTACCTACTGCAAGAGGTGGCAAGTGGTATGCTGGGACCATTAAATATATACTGGAAAATCCTCTTAATAAGGGGATGGTTCATAATAAAGATAATAAGGTCAAAAATATAGATTTAGCTTTATTTTAATAGTTCTAAGTTATAAAACCGTATAAATATTAAGTATTTTTTATACAGTAAAGAGGTAATTAGGGATAAATATTATAATAATAACCATAAAACAAAAAGGAGAAAGAAATTATTATGAATTACGCGACTTATGTGACAAAGGACAGAGAAATTATTATAAAAATTCCTGCATCAACTTATGGTAAATTTAGATTTAAAACAAGAAATGATAATTTGCAATTTGGAGATATTTTTGCTACAAGAAAAAAAACTTTTAATGAAAATGCATATTTGGAATGGCAAATCAGTTACGATGCAACAATTACAGATGTGGCTAAAGGGGAAAAGGATACTAAATTAAAAAGCTACACTTTTGTTGGTGCTAACAAGAAAACGAAATATCTTTATGAGCTATCTGAATTAGTATATGAAGGAATAAACAACGGTTTAATTTTAATTGAGGATATAAGTTCATTACTAAAGGAAATAAGCAACTATAAAGAGTTCATCGACGAAAAGAAAATAGCTGTTGAATATAATTCTAAGATTGTAATTAATGGCATTCAATTTGAGGAAACAAGTATAAAGTTACCAACGCTTTTTATGATTAAAACAACAGATAACACACAAATCGAAATTTCTATACAAAAACAACAATATGCTTCTGGGGTTCAACCTATGGTTTATTTTTGTATTCCAATCAAGTCATTCCAGAATTACAAAACGATACTGGGCAGACCATCGAAACCAGGTGACGAATTAGTATATATTATAAATAATAAAAACGCGAGTGTGTTATTTTATATGATTAAAATATTTGCTATGTGTTCCGAAAGACACCATTTTGATATTGTTGAAATAATCAAAATATTAATTAAATTAGCGGGGTAAAAATCAATGATGTTAATAAATAAATCAAAACATTTAGCAAAGGAAAAACAGATACAACTGGGTAGTTACTATACTCCAAAGGAATTAGTTAATAAAGTTTACGAATACGTAAAACCCTATATTTTAAAAAATAAAGGAAATATAATAATTTTTGATAACGCTGCTGGATGTGGAGCTTTTGTAATCGGAATGAAAAAATATGATTATAGAGCAGCTGACTGTGATGCAAGGGCATATAAATTTTTAAAGGAACATTTGGTCAATAAAAAAGTATTTCATGCTAATTCTTTGATAGATGTTAGTAGGGGAAAATATAATATTCCCAATGATTCATTCCTAATAATGATAGGTAACCCCCCTTATAATGACACTACTTCCGAGTTTAAGAACGGACATAAAGGAAAAAACTTATGCGATAAAGACTTATTTGACAGAGATTTAGGAGTTTCTTTTTTAAAATCTTACAATAAGTTAGAGGCGGATGTAGTGTGTATTTTACATCCATTATCTTATTTAATAAAAGAAACTAATTTTAAAAGACTAAAAAATTTTAAAGATAATTATAAATTAAACAAAGGAATTGTATTTTCAAGTTCTTGGTTTTCTAAAACTGGTTCAATCAAATTTCCAATAATAATTGGGTTATACGAAAGAAATAAAAAAGGAATGGACTTTGATCATATTAGAAATTTTAATTTTTCCATTTTAGACAGCGAAGATAAATTTAAATTATCTAAATACGAAACAACAGATGGTTTTATTGATAAATATCCTCCAAGAAAGAACGGTTTAAAAGTGTCTCCGATTGGTTTGTATTACTATACCTTCAGAGATTTTAACTCTCTATGCAAGAATACATCCTTTATGATTAAACAACACTACAATGGGATTATAGTGACAATTCAAAATTTCTATAAATACGCATATCTAAATGCATTAAAAAATCTATTCCGGGCAAATAATATTTGGCTATATGGCAACCTATCTCCTTTAATAAATAAAAACATATTGGAAAAAAACAAAAACATTTATATAGAATATGCTATTCAGACTAATTTAGCGTTGAAAAATATTGATAAAAAAATAATACAAAATATAGCTAAATATTATGGGATTGATTTGAATAGATTAACTGATATTAATAAATTAAAGGTTGAAACAACAAAACAATTTAAGAAATTAATATGAAACGATAATTTCAGCCAAAGTTTCAATTTACCAGGTGTTTAATTTTTAATAATTTCAAGGATGTTAACTATGCAAATAATAGCTTTAATTAATCAAAAAGGCGGAGTGGGAAAAACTACCTGCGCAATTAATATAGGAGCGGGTTTAAATAATCTAAATAATCACGTTTTATTGATAGATTTAGATCCTCAGGCACATTTAACTTATAGTTTAGGAATACCTGCTCACGAGCTTAAAAACACGGTCTATGAACTTTTAAAGGGAACTGTAAGTTTAAAAGAAACAATTATCAAAAGAAAAGGTCTTAGCCTGGTCCCCTCTTCTCTTAATTTATCCGGAGCTGAGATAGAATTTTCGGGATTAGCCGGCAGGTACACTTCAGGGTGCCAAAGCACAGGAAACGGGTTCAGAAAAAACTACCTGAAAAAGCAATATTTTTAATATGCACTACAACCATGTATGAAATGGAAAAAAAATGATCTTGAATATAAATACCAAAATGGAAGGATATACGCATTGCGTATATCCCTAAGTTAGGTGAAATGCCTTTGAGGAGGTAAATAAAATGGGTATTCTAGAATCACAATTAGAGACTTGGTCTCATCAAGGTGCAGTAACCACTGCTAAGGCTACTCATGAATCTATAAGAAATGCTTTAGATTCCTATGAATGGCCTAATGGCGTAGATTTTGAAGTTTATCTTCAAGGCTCATACAAAAACGATACCAATATCCGCGAGGATATGGATGTGGATTTAGTGGTTCAACTTAACTCAATTTTCCATAGCAATCTTTCTGAAGAACAAAAAAGATATCTAAGATTATCATCAGTTTCTTACGGATGGAATGATTTTAGATCCGATGTTTTAAGTGCTTTAAAGGGCTACTATGGTTCTCTAACAATCACCGAGGGAAATAAATCTATAAAAGTGAAGTCCAGCAGTGGACGTTTGCCTGCGGATGTTGTAGCGTGCGCTCAATATAGAAAATATATAAATCTCAAGAGTTATGATTATGTAGAAGGTATGACCTTTTGGACTAGAAAGGAAAGTCGGCAAGTCATAAATTATCCTAAAATTCATTATGACAACGGCGTAAAGAAACATCAAAATACTAATAATCAGTATAAACCCGCAGTAAGGATGTTCAAAAATATACGAAATTATCTTGAAGAAAATTACCACATCTCGAACAGTCTAGCACCGTCATATTTCTTGGAGTGTTTACTCTACAATGTGCCGAACATTAATTTCGGCGATAGCTACCAAAATGTATTTTGCAATATTGTAAATTGGCCTAATAAGGCTAATTTGGTAGATTTTGTATGCCAAAATGAACAACTGAAACTTTTTGATAATACGCCGGAGCAGTGGTCAATATACAACGCTAGAATATTTATACAAAAATTGATAGAACTTTGGAATAATTGGTGAAAATATGCATCCATACGCTACTGACTCAAACGAAAGGAAATTCGTGCCATTTTATATCGCAGGTCTAAGTATATTAACTGCATGGATTTTTAAGTGGGTTCTTGGGTCTATGCAATTTAGTCTTCCCTGGTGGATTGATGCACCATCGGTAATTGGATTCTATAGCTTGTTTTACACGGTCTTTAATAAGTACCTGTGGAGAAGGCAGATCCTACGAACAATCGGAGTTGTAACAGTTCCTGATTTGAATGGCACTTGGAAGGGGCATGTGGCTTCATCCTTTGACGAGTATGCTACAAAGTACGATGCAACTATTAAGATATTCCAAAGTTGGACTGGGATCAGTATCATTTTGGAAAGTATTTATTCCAAATCCCGTAGCTTGATTGCTGCAATAGTTACGGAAAACTCCAGTGGCACAATACTTAGTTATGAATATTTAAATGAGCCGATGCCTAATACAAAACATACAATGCATATTCACCGAGGAACCGCAAGGCTCACTATGCAACCAAATGGGAAATCGTTTGAAGGAGAATACTACACCGGCAGAGATAGGCAAAATTTTGGTATTCTGAGGTTTAAACGTATATGAAGATTGGTACTTCATCTAACAGCGTGTTTGCGAAGTGCCGAAGGCATTTGGGGAAGCGAAGCGAACCGCAAACACGCAGAACGTTATGCGATAGTTTCAAAAGAAAAAAGAAAAGTTTTATAGGAAATAATGAGGTCAGATAAAAGGATGAATCTATGCAAATAATAGCACTAATTAATCAAAAAGGCGGAGTAGGCAAAACTACTTGCGCCATAAACATAGGAGCGGGCTTAAATAAGCTAAATAAGCGTGTTTTATTGATAGATTTAGATCCACAGGCACATTTAACTTATAGTTTAGGAATACCTGCTCACGAGCTTAAAAACACGGTGTATGAACTTTTAAAAGGAAAAGCCGATTTAAAAGAAACTATTGTTAAAAGAAACGGTCTTAGCCTGGTCCCCTCTTCTCTTAATTTATCCGGAGCTGAGATAGAATTTTCTGGATTAGCTGGCAGGGAATTTTTACTTAAAGAAACCATAGAAGATCTTAAAGAGTTTGATTATCTATTTATAGATTGTCCACCGAGTTTAGGGCTTTTAACTTTAAATGCTTTAACCACAACTCAAGAAGTTTATATACCTTTACAGACAGAATTCCTGGCCTTGCAAGGTATGAGAAAGCTTTTAGAGACGATAGATGTAGTCAAGAAAAGATTAAATAAAAATTTAGAAATAACCGGAATTATAGCTACGAGGTTTGACAGCAGAAAAAATCTTAACCGAGAAGTGGTAGAAAAAATAAAAGAGTATTTTGGCAATAAATTATTTAATACTTTAATTCGAGATAACGTATCTTTGGCCGAAGCTCCAAGTTTTGGTAAATCTATTTTTGAATATAAATCTAATAGTTTTGGAGCAAAAGATTACTTAAGCCTTTGTAAGGAAATTATAAAAAGAGGTTAAATAAATGGCAAAAAAAGAACGGTTAGGGAGTGATCCTTTTAAAGAAGGTCCTTTGGGGTGGATTCAAGATACCCGGGAAGAAAAAGCAGACTCTAAAGAGTTAAAAAGTCAAAATTCTAAAGAGCTAAAACCACAAAGCGCTAAAGCGCTAAAGCGTCAAAATGCTAAAGTGTCAAAGCAACAAAACGTTAAAGCGCCAGAAATTAAGAAGAAACATACTTTATATTTAACTCTTAAGCAATCAAAGAAATTAAGGGTTTATGCTGCCGAAAATGAAATGCCGTTAAGCGAGGTTATTGAGAAATTAATCGATGAACACATTTAGCGTTTTAGCGCTAAAGCTCTTTAGTGTTTAGACGTCAAAGCGCTTTAGAGTTATATTATTTTATTTTAGATAGGAGGAGAATGACTAATGCCTTTAGAAATTAGCGGATTAAAATTATATAGTGTAGATGAAGTTGCAGAAATGTTGAAAAGTACCAAGCCTACTATAAGAGCTTATTTTAGAGAAGGAAAAATTAAAGGGCAAAAAATTACCGGTAAATGGTATATCACGGAAGATAATTTTAAAAAATATCTTAGCGGTGATTATCCGACGCCGGTTAAATAATTTACTTAGAGTTGAAACGGCGATTAATATTTTACTTAATATAGAGACATATTTAGAAAAATATAATAAATTCGAAAAATTTGAGAGGTTTAAATGAAATGAAAAAATTATATGTTGTTAATAAGCTAGATAATGTTGCTACTAAATTTCATGAATCTCGCGAATCTAGTAAATCTTGTGAAAAAGATAATAAAAATGGAACAAAACAATTACTGGGACTAATTGGCTCCGTAATTCTTTTCGTAGGTTTATTCACACCTATTGTTAGTATAACAGTTACGGGAAAAAACATAAACATGAATTATTTCCAATATTGTAGTGATGATGGAACCGTTATTCTTTTTTTGGCTGCAGTTTCTCTCCTTCTTGCCCTGTTAAAGAAATTCAAAGGACTTTGGTTCACGGGGCTGATCAATATGACTATCCTGGTTTCTGGCTTTATTAATATTCAGAGGCCATCACTTCAAATTCAATGGGGGTGGGCTTTACTTATTGTTGGAGCTGTTTTAGTGATTGCTAGTGCCGCAATTAAAGAATAATCACAATAGAATTGTTAATAATAAACTGTTTCTACTGGACTTTGACTTAAGAAATACTGGACTTTGACTTAAGAAATACTGGACTTTGACTTAAGAAATACTGGACTTTGACTTAAGAAATACTGGACTTTGACTTAAGAAATACTGGACTTTGACTTAAGAAAAAACGTTATAACTCCTTTTATATAAGGGTTTGCTGAAACATACAATACTAACAACATATAACAATAACAACAACAGAGAGATGTTGTTGTTATTTTAAAAAATTTAAGAGGGAAGAAATGAAAAAACCCAAAGAGATAATTATAAAAAAGAATAATAAAATTGACTTACCAAAGATAATAAATTCCGAAGTAAATTTATTAGTATTCCCGTTTTTTGCATTAGAAAGAAAAAATAAAAAAGTAGAAACTGTATATAAAGATATAGTCAAAAGAGGAGATCAAAAGATAGAGATTGTTTGGAATGTCTCTGCTAATACAAAATATGGTTATCCTGGCCTTTTTGATAGAGGCGTTCATAAATCTATTGAGCAAATTATAACGGAGATATTAAAAAAAGATAATATTATTAAAAACCCTATTAGATTTTCCGTTTATGATTTATGTAAGAGAATGGGGATTAGTACTTCCGGAGGGAAAAATTACCGCAAGGTAAAAGAGGCTTTAGAGCGAATAAGAATGACCGGAATAAAATCAGAAGGGGCTTTTTATCATAAAGGCAAAAAACAGTGGATCTCTAGTGTTTTTGGATTGTATGATGGAATAATATTCAAAGGCAAACAATTAGAAGATGGTACTATCGCAGAAACAAATTTATTATATTTAAGTGGTATCTATCTCCAGAGCTTAAATTCCTTTTATGTGAAGCCAACCGATTATGATTATTTACAAAGTCTTAAAAGCAAAATAGCTTCCAGACTCTATGAAATTTTAGGGGTAAAGTTCTATGGTTTAAGGGATAAAAGACAAAATTTTATCTGTTACAGGTATTCTAAATTATGTCAACTTCTTCCAGTAACCCCCCATGAGTATATCTCTTTAGCTAAACAACAGTTAGATCCGGGTAATAATGAACTTAAAGAGACGGATTTTATATCAAAGTATGAATGGAGCGAAAATGGTAACAAGGGCTGGCTTATCTATTATTGGCCAGGAGAGAGAGCTAAAGAAGAAATGAAAAAGGCAGAGATAAAGAGCATTAATAATTGGACAGAAAAATATCTACCAGTGGCAAAAGAGGAAGTAAAAATATTTTCTAAAGAGCAGGTTGATTTAGTTGGTAAGTTAGTAAAACTTAATGTTTCTAAAGTAACTGCGGAGGACATAATAAAAAATAATGATCAAGAAGTGATAGAAAAATGGATAGAGGCAATTAATTATTCTAACGCCGATGATAAAGCGGCCTATTTAGTGAAGGCCATAAGAGAGAATTGGCAGGTCCCGGAGGAGTATTTAAGGGAAATAAAAGAGGAGCAACAGAGAGAGGAAGAGGAAAAAATAGAATATATTAAAATAAAACTAAAAGAAGAAGAGAATAAAAAGAGGCAGGAAGAGATTAAAAAGATAGAACAAATTTATAATTCTCTTGATCCTTTACAGCAGGAAGAGATAAGAATAGAAACAGAAAACCGACTACCTGTTTTTTGGAAGGAAAATTTTAATAAGGAAAGAGTTAAAGGTAAAACTTCAAAAATGCTCGAGGTTGTCTTGGAGGAAAAGAGAAGAGAAATAATAAAAGAGTGGATTAACTCCGGAAGAATTAAAGATATAAATAGTAATGTACGCAGTGATAAAGAAGTTATCTTTTATCTGGAAGAAGAGGAATAACTAGGGGGGTTTTCAAGATGAATAAAATTTTAAATATATTATTAATAGGGTTAATTATAATAGTAGTTGTAGGTTTATTTTATTTGGCCATCCCAAAGTATCAGGTTAATACAGTCAGAATTAATGATAATCAAATTCTAATTACTAAGATTAATACCCTAACCGGAAAAACAGATAGTTGGTTGTATAAACCTTCAATTTTCGATAAATATCTATAAAATAAGTGGAGCGAGTTATTAAATAATAAAGGAGGTATTTAAAATTAAAAAAAATTTTACATACTGGCTTCGTTGGGTTGCTGTACTTCCAGGAGCGTTAATTGCAGGTATCCTTTCGACCTTTCCTTTGCATTGGTTTCTATATTTCTTATTTAATGGGGAAGAAACTGATCTAGGTTCTGTAAAATTCTTTATACAACTATTTGGGCATGGGATGAGCTATAAAGATATTGAATACGCGGTTTTTCCATTTGTAGTTGCAATTATCTTTGTACTAGTCGGATCTGAAATTGCGCCGATGTATAAATTTAAAACCGCTATTACACTGGCAATTTTATATATAATGTTTGCTATTGGTGCATTTTCCTTAGGGGTGAAAAGCGGATATGAGTTTTCTTTTGGAGTGAGGAGTGCCGGTCCCATTATTGGATTACTTATTGGGCTTTATATTGTAAGAAGAAAAGAAAAGAATTTACCGCCAAGCTCGGCAGAGCCAAGTAATCGGGTTTAGGATAACTTTACCTATTAAATAAGAAGAGTAAAAAAGAAATAAAATGTTAGAGAACATATTTTCAAATATAGTAAGAGGAATAATTAACGGCCTGGAGTCTATTTTCGGTTATAAAATGGCAGAAACAATACTTACGGCTTTCATCGCTACTGGGGGTTTTTTACTTATTGTCGGTACTTTATATGCTTTGTTCTATACTTGTAAACTATTAATAAAGCGGGTATTTAGAAGAAGGAAATAAAGTAGTATTGTTAATCAGACTTTTTAAATTTACAGGGGTTAAAATGAAAAAAAAATTAACAAAAGAAGACTATATTAATGCTGATGACATCAGTGAGAGTGGAAATTGGACCCAGACATTAAGTGTTTATGGTTATATGGATTATGCTTCGGGAACTACTATTTTTATTAAAGGCTAAAAAGAAATTCTATTCAATAGCGCTAATATTTTAAAGTTTATTGTTTCGCAAGAGAAACATTATAATATCTTGAAAGCCTTTAAATATAAGTATTATATAATAATATTATTTTTTAAAATATACAGCGATTTCTTCTTGACATCACCATATTTAATGTATTATTATATAGGAGTAACAAAAGGATAAAAATAAAAATGAGGGTAACCTTAAATGAAAAACTAAATTATATAAGCGGACAAAAAAAATAAAACTAAAGGAGGAGAAATGGAGATGTCTATTTCTCTTTTTTGTTATATGATAGTTCTTTTATAAAATTATATATTATATTGACTTAATAATATTTTATGTCTTAAAATGGAAAAAGGATCTTAACCGCAAAGCAAGATCCTTTTTCATAAAACTATAACCTCCCCATTAACAATGGGTCTTTTGTATTTTGTATTGTAACAAATGATATAACAGTTGTCAACATATCGATACGAGCAGATCGTAAAAAATAATTAGAAAGTTGGTGAAATCAAGAATGAATATTTTGAAAGGGAAATTGAATAAGAAACAAATGGCCAGATTCGCAGGCGTGGAGATAGGGGATGTTGATAAGTCTCTGGATCACTTAGTAGATATGGGATTTATAAGTTGGGAAAAGATTAGAGGGGAGTATAAATTCGTTTTATATTCTCAGCCTGTAACTACAAGAGAACTAAGAACTTAACTAAATATATATGGCCAGAGATGGCCTTTTGCCTGGTGGTTGTTGGGAAAGTTATCCACCTTTCAATAACCGGCAACCCCAGGCTTGAAATAAGAAAGGTGGTATTTATTATGGAGAGAATATCAGAAACAGAGAGAATCTTCGAATTGTCTTTAAAAAAACAGGAATTACAGGACGGTATAATAAAGACAATTGGAGAGACTATCAAGAATTATAAAGATCTACCTTTAGATGAAAGAACTTCATTCGTATCAACAATTCCTTATAATATATCGGCGTTACAGAAGGAAGTCCAGAAAACCGTAATAGATGAGTTGAGCATATCAGGAATATTAATTAGAAGGGATCTACAAAAAAGGGTAAACGAGATAAATGATTTGTTTAAGAAGGAAGAGGCTCCTGAAGAAAAAAAGCAGAAAAAGACCTGCACTAAGACCCTGATCCCTGGCCTGATACATTTAATAAAAGAAGACGGAAAAGCAGGCTATCTCTTACAAAGAGAAGGAAGATTTTATATAGAAGAAATCTTTACCGGGGAAAATGGAATAATTTACAAGCCTAAAAGTGATCTGCCGATTTATTATTGTGGAGTAGATATTTTAGAAGAATCGAGGGAAGTAAATTATTCTTTTCTTTTAAAGGACATTATTAAATATATTAAAAAATATCTTGAATTACCAGAGGGTAAAGGTTATCTGATCCTGGCGCTTTGGGTATTCCATACATATATTATAGAGAAGTTTGAGACCACTCCGATTTTATATTTTAAGGGAGTCAAGGAAACAGGAAAGACCAGGGCCGGGGAAGTCTTAGGGGAACTGGCCTATAAATGCGAGAGGCTGACCTCACCGACAGAGGCGACCCTTTTTAGAAGTGCCGAATATTTTCAGACCGCTTTAATTATTGATGAGCTTCAATTGTGGGGAAAAGAAGGGAATCAGGAAGTAGCTCGATTAATAAAAACGAGATATAAAAGGGGTTTGAAAGTCTCAAGAATTAATCTTAATAAATCAGGAGAGGATCAAGTTGAATATTTTGATGTTTTCGGTCCCCTGGCTATCTCTACCACTGAATCAATACCGGATATAATTGAGAGCCGTTGCATAAGTTTTTTAATGCAAAAAAATAAAGAATCCGAAGTAGAAAGATTTATTGATAAAGAATCGGCCAGAATAATAAGAAATAAATTGACCGTATTTAGGGCTAATTTTATGGAGAGGAAACTGGGAGAGGTTAAGCCTATCTCAAGAAGAAGGTTAAACGAGATTTTAAATCCCTTATACCAGATTTTAATGGAGATAGATCCGGACCAGGAGAACGAATTTAAACTGTTAGCCAAAAGTCTTGAGCAGGCCAAAGATATTGAAGAGGAATTTACCATAGAGGCCGAAATTGTAGAGGCGGTTATGGAATATTATAAAGAAACCAAAGAGATGGCCTTTTTAACTTCTGAGATAGTTAGACGATTAAATGAAGATAAGAAGAGTGTAAAAGATGAATTTTCTTCCGGATTTATAGGAAGGAGATTAGGAAATTTAGGTTTTAAGAGAAAAAGGTTGATCAATGGCAAGAGGGGTTTTAACTTTGAACTGGGATTTTTAGAAAAACTTATTGCTCAGTATAATATTAAAAATATTGAGCCACCAGGGAATCTTTTGACAGTTAATTTATGACACTTATGACACTTATTTGGAAGGGGAGCTTTGACACTTACGACAGAGACTGTATATATATGGAAAATTTAATATATTATTATATATTATAAGGGTTTCCTTAAATAATGGCTGAAAAAGGGTCTAAAAAATTAACTGGCAGGTGTCATTATTATCTGTCATATCTGTCATAAGTGTCATCTAAATTTTTTAAATAGATATGATAGATTTTGTCAGATAATTAAAAACGAGATAAAGAAAAACAAAGGAACTGAAAGAAATTTTTATTTATTAATTCAGGCCTCAGGCAAGGCTTTGGAAAGAGAAAGACAAGCAAAGTTGAATAGTAACATTTACTAAAAGATTACTTTCAAAAGATTAGTTTATATTTACTTTGTTTTAAGAAAAGAGAAGAGAAGAAAATCATTAGTTAAGGGAAGGGGATAAAAAGATATGAATATAAAAGGTGGTGATATAAAAATGTCCAATAATAATGGAGACTTAATGGATAATAAATTAAAAAGAGATGAAAAGGGGAGAATCTTGCCTGGTGGTCATCTTGCACCTGCTAAACGAAAACGTTCTGATATCGAAAAACTCCGCCTTGCTTTAAAGAAAGAAGGAAAGAATTTAACCCCATCTCAGGGTTTTTGGGACAAAGTAGCAGAGATGGCTTACACAGACCCAGGCATAATGAAAGCTGTAATGAATAAACTTACTCCTAATAAAACAGAAATTGATGCAACCATTGCTGACGAACAAAAAACAATTATACTAATAGAAAAAACGTATCAAAACTGTCCTCTATCAAGCACTAAAGAATGTCCCATTAAGGAAAAAGTTAAACTGGCCGATAAATCGGTGAATTAGTTTAACTTTTAACTAATGGGCCACGCTACAAAAGCAATAAAAAAGGCAGATTGACAAAGTTGACAAAAAAAGGAGCTGATTGAAATTGAAGTAGATCCTTTCTCAAATTATTTTCTTTCACCAAAAGTTAGTGCTGACAATTTAAAATTGCTATTGACTTAATCTTGGGCATTATGTTATAATTTATGCATAAAATATGCCCTGGCGCTTCTTGAGGGGTCAGGAGAAATGTTTAGAGAAATCACCCCACCTCACTTGAAGGGTGATTTCTCTTTTTTTATTGTTGCAGTTGTATTTTATATAGTAGCTCTTCTGTAATTTCCTTTCTTTCGTCAACTACTCTCCATAGTTCCCGATGATAAGTCTTTTTAGGACCATGCACCAGCCTAACAATCACTCCTTCCTGCTGGGCAAATTGCACTGCTGGGACAAAATCGCTATCTCCAGTAATGATTAACACAACTTCTACCTGTCTTTTTACTATAAGGCTTACCATATCTATCCCTAATTGTAGGTCTATTCTTTTCTGGGCAAATATCGGGCTCCCCTTGTCATCATAACCTCGTAATTCCAACCGGCCTTGCCTTATTGTAAAGCGGTCCCCGCTTTCTAAGGCAGCAAAAAATCTTTGGGCTTTGGACATCTGGTCTTTTTCTTTTTCAGTAGGAATCGGCGATTGGTAGGGAAGACAATCATAGTAATAGGTTCTTAGCAGATTATCTTCCCCGCATGCCCAGGTAACCAATTGATGATAGTTAATTTTCTTTAATAAATTAAACTCCTTCAACACTTTTACTAAATAACCGGCATCTATGAAGACTGCTGCTCTATTTGTCATTTTTAACACCTCTTTCATTAGAAGGTTTCAACGGTAAAAGGATATTCAAAAGATAAGTTATTTTTTCTGTATTGTCTTTTAAGTTAGAGATATCTTTCATGATTTTTCCCTTATCAAGCCCATATTTTGTTAAATCCTCTTTTAATAGTATATCTATAGGTCCATCTAAAATAGCTAAAAAATTATTATATTCTTTTTCCATCTCTTTAAATTCTGGACTTATTGCGATACTGTACATTTCTTCAAGCCAACTATCATCATCTTCCTCTGCTCTACTCCATATGAAATCATCATCTCGTCCCGCTTTAGGTCCCTTCCAAGTGCCACCTTCTAATAGTCCTTTAAATTCAAATATTTCTAGGGCATGAGCTGCTTCATCAAGCAATTCTTTTGAAAGTAATTTTTCCGCCAAACCTATTAATTCGCCGATAATAGAGGGAGGAGGAGAATATTCTAGAGCCACTATCAACAAAGATTTGCGAAAATCTTTTTCGTTCTTTTCAATTATATCCTCTACTGTTTTTTCAAAAAAAGCTGATAAACTTTTCTGTCCAGAATATTTTACTGCTCTCTCATACAGATTTTCTTTTTCTGGTTTAATATAAATGGTTTTTCTAGCCATTTTAATTACCTCCTCTTTGATATTTTAAATTCCTATATCAGTGTATTACAAATATACGTATTTGTCAAGTGGTAAACATAAAATATTTTAAAAAATATAATAATAAATGATGGATTATAGTAAATTTTCAGATAAATGACAGACAAATCAGGAGTTATTCAGGAACTTATAATAGCAGAAAAGCATTATATTATAAGGGTTATATTTGTTTTTACTTAAGCAAATTGTTTAGGAGTTGCTCGGAAAATAAATTTCGATAAATTATATTGCATTTCATTGCACAAAATTGGGATATTAGAAAAGATAAAGGTATTGAAATATAAGAGGTTATTTAAAAAAGAGTGGTAAAACTTTCTCTAAATTATATTAGGATATATTAGAAAAATTAGGGGTATCGGGAAAGCGGGAAGTGTTATATAGCAGGTGTCCCCATGATGTCCCTAAAAAAAGCAATTATTAGGGCCAGTAAAAAGGTCAGTAAATTGTCAGGTAGTTGCCAGGTAAATTAGGGTTACAATTGTTACAAAAGGTTGATATTTTAGTTGAGAAAAGTTGAGATTAAAAAATTGCACCAGCGAAGTTGTCATCAGGTTGGCATCAAGTTTACAGTTTAACAGCTTTTACTTAATTACCTTCTTTTTACTTTATAATTAAAAAAACGAACCTCTACAATGCGTTTTAAGGCAGTTGTTTTTAGGTGGGTGGTATGATCCTACCTTACTTCGAGTTATGTTTATATCAATAAGTGTCGTAACCTGTGACACTTTTTTATGAAAGAAAATCATTCAATAAGCAATGATGAAAAGAAACAGTTTAACCTTTAATCCACTTCGGTTAACCTGCTCCAGTTTCCACAGGTTAACGAGATTACATTATGATCCGCACCATAGCGGAACATAATATAACCCTCGGATACTTTTCCCCGGAGTAATCCCGATGACCTCTTACCCTAACTAATCCTTTCTGCTCTCTCGTTTTTTCTAAATCTTTTTTTAATCCTTGCTGCACTCCTGGCAACTTTTAAATAATCTCTTGTTGTAATTCCCCGTACGGCGGGGCGCTTTCCCCTTTCCCCTCGCACTTCCCCCCTAAAACCCCCCTGCTACCCCTTACCCTTTCTCACTCATTTTTTAGCGGTTTTATTCTCGAAAAAATCATTCTCGAAAAAACCTAAAAATGAGCGAAATATTGTTAGGTTATGATTCATTAGGGGGGAAGCCATAGGGGACAGGGGAAATTACGCAGGGATTCACCCCCTACTCTACAAGCATAATTGCGGGTATTATCGAGACCCTCTCCCTGCTACGCCCCGCCTATTCATACCCTTTTTAGGATTTCCTGAAGGCACTTTAAGAGCAATGGACTCAATAAAAAGAAAATCACTTTTTGTTGAGACCATTGAAGACCAGGAGAATTATTTATTTTTTAGCAAGTATAAAAACATACCTGCAGTAAAAAATAAACAATTAAGACTAATACAATAAATAAAATCAAAGAGCATACCAATAAAGTAATTAAGACTAAAAGAAAAGCACTTTTAGCCTTAATTACTTTATTATATGCTAAGAGAAAATAATATTTTTTATCAAGACTCAAAAAGAAAGATACTTTTAGAGACTTGGTAAAAAATGACATTCCTCTCATTAGCTTTGGCCAGGTATTTCATAAAATTATTCTCTCCTGGAAGAAAATTCTCTTCCCGAGAGAATAATTTTATCAGATACCTGAATAATATTTTATGAGATAGCCGAATGATACGAGACTTATAATTTTTTTTATATCTTTACAGGAAGATTAAAAACATCTTCCCGTTGATATAAAAAAAATAACAAGTCTCGAAGAAAAGAACCTTTCAAAAAGACCTTTTTCAAGAAATCAATGAACACAATTAAAAGCCATACCTTTTAAATTGTGATCATTGAAGCACCTGTCTGCGTGCGCCTGCCTGTGCCGGCACGTCAGACAGGAACACGCACAGGCAGAACGGATGATATTTTATTTTTATTATAAGTATAAAATCATACCTATAAAAAAATAAAATCTAATCCTGAATAAATAAAATAAGAAGAGAAGAAAAAGCTTTTCAAAAATAACCTTTCAAAAAGAACGATGAACACAAACAAAAAAAACTACCTTTTTGCTTGTGATCATCGTCAGATAGGAATAAATTTTATTTTAATTAAATAAGGACAAGAACGTCCCTATTTAAAAAATAAAATTTATTCCTAAGAGAAAAAAATCAAATAAAAGAGCATCTATCAAGAAAAAATCTAAAAAAAATACTTTTTAGGTTTATTTTACTTGATACATGCTAAGAGAAGAAATTATTTTATAGCAAGAGGTGAAAAACCACCCCTTACTATAAAATAATCCTTCTTTCTTTTATTATCTTCCAGGCAATACAAAAATATTTTTATACTCTAGCATGTAGTAACTTGCCCTATATAAAAATATTTTTCTTTTGCCTGGCGATAGAAACTTGAGATAGCCGAGCGATTCGTGCGTAATTGTCAAAGATGAAGCAAAAACTGCCCGAAATGTAAGCTTAGCGTGTTTTTACTTCTTCTTTGACAACTTCGCACGAGGAGAAGAAACACAATACGAAAAAAAGCAAAGGTAAAGAAAAGATTATATAAGAGCCCGCCTTTATATTTTTAACCAGGCTAAAAAAGCTTTTAGTTGGTTAAAAATATAATGCTTTTTTTGCTATACATAACAAAGCTTTATCGGATAAGATAAACCCTCAGGTATTTCTTTTTAGAATGTCCGATAGAGTCTTGTTATGTATGGGTAGCCTTCAAATACGCTCCTTAGCAAAAAAAGCTCTTGGCGGGCGGTCTCTTGATATGATTATTTACAGTGGTAGTTTCGGGGGAGTATGGGAAGAGTAGCCGGAGATGGTCCAGGGTTACTGTAATAGGTTATTAGAATAGGCTAAAAATCATTATTATATTCTATGTGGGGGGATTATATCAAAATGGTGAAAACCGCTATTTCATATAACGGGGCTGGCACAAAAGAAGCCCTATAGGGTTTGGACGTTAGTCTTTTGTGCCATGTTATCTGTCGTTGCGTGCAATCAATAAATAGAACCTCCTCCTATTTTCTCTCATTTTCTCTATTCTGTTTCTACTCCTTGGCGCCGTGCTGGCGGAGTAATTCGGCCATCTCAGGGTAACGCGCACTGCTGAGCGGGGTTCGACCGTACTTATTTCTCGCGTTGACGTCCGCGCCTCCCTTGATCAAAAGCTCCACGATCTTGGTGTTTACTTTCTTCCCCACAGCTAAATGCAACGGTGTATTGCCGTCATTATTCTTTGCGTTGATGTCCGCGCCATTTTCGATCAGGATTCTTACGATCTCGATGTGACCGCCGGAGGCTGCGCCGTGTAGCGGCGTGTCGCCCCGCTCGTTCTTCGCATTGACGTCCGCACACTCAGCAATTAGCAGCTTGACGATCTCGATGTGACCGCCGGAGGCTGCACCGTGTAGCGGCGTGTGGCCTTTATATCCCTTCGCGTTGACATCCGCGTCAGCATCAATAAGCAACTTGACGATTTTGGTATGACCGTCTCCGGCAGCGTAGGAAAGTGCTGTATCGCCGTACCAGGTCTTCACGTTGACATCCACGCCCTTAGCAATTAGCAGCTTGGCGATCTCGGTGTGACCTTTGCTAACCGCTTTGTGAAGTAGTGTCGTACAACGGTACTCGTCAACATATACATTACCCTGGGAATCTACTGCTCTCCACAAGCCACAAGTCTCATCCGGAATCGAAATTTTGACATCCGCGCCAGCATCAATAAGCAACTTGACGATCTCCATGTTGCCCTCTTCGACCGGGGTGACAAGCATGTGGCCGGTCGGTGTCGCTCCCTCGTTTATTAGGAGTTTCGCGATCTCGATGTGGTCATTCGAGAGCGCCATATTTATTGCCCAAACGCCGTACTCATTGACATCCGCACCTCCCTTGATCAAGAGCTTCACCATCTCGATGTCGCCCCTCTCAGCGGCCACGGTCACTGGCATAATATAGCCCCAGGCCCCGCCGACCCAGATGTTCGCATCGACCTCCGCCCCTTTCTTGATTAGAAAGTCGGCAATTTTGATCTGGTTCCCCTTGACCGCGTAAAATAACGGTGTAAGACCATACCAATCCTTAGCATTTACTGCAGTGCCTCTGTTCAAGTGTCTCACTACATCTTCCAAGTCGCCCTTTTCTGCCGCCTCGTGGATAGTTGAGTACTTTAAGAATTCGTTCTCAGCACACTCAGAAAACCCGGCCAGCAAGCTTACAACAAGAATCGTCGTTACTGCCAACAACAGTATTGATCTCATTGATCTCATAGATATCATCTCCTTTACTTTATACCTTACTTTACTTTACTTTGTTTCTTCACCTTATACCCCTATTTACTTCATTTTTGATCATCTCCCTTCTCTGTCTTTAATTCCTGATTTATCTGTAAAGAGCATTAATCTACCTTCAGTAAAAAGCGATCCGAGAGATAAGTTGTTTAAAGATCGCGCTTTGGTAAGCAGGGTCTGTGCCAATGAAAGTGAATGCGTAATGCTTTCCGCCCTCAATTAAAGCAAAAGACCAATTAGTAAACTCAATTCCCTTGACGGGCATGCCTTCCTTTTCGGTTAGATGTAACACACACACTGTAACCGGAAGACCCGCAACTTCTGTTTTGAAACTGTCCACAAGATGACCCATATGGGCTATAGAGATTGTTTGTGAGGATGTTCCCAGTTCTTCTATCATCTTACCTCCGCTGGTTCCATAATGGACTATGCGGACTTTCCCCTGTTCCACATCTTCGAACGCATCCATTACTCCTACCATAAACGTAACATATCTTCTGTCCATATAGTCTTCAGTTGGACCAGCAGCAAAAGAATTTTCTCTCTCAATGACTTTCCAATCCAATGGAACAGAAAAGGAGAGAGCACCGAGCTTGTACTCCTTCCACTCTTTAATAACAGGTTCTTCTGTTTCTACTGCATCAATCCTCGCCCAGCTTTCCGGTGGTGCGTCAAGAGTATATTCAGTAAGTATTTTCAAAAGAGTAGCCTTCATTGGAAGATTAAGAAAGTCTCCAATACTCCCAACAAACCTCTTAGCCCATTTTTCTGCCATTTCTTTAGAGAAAAGTTTTATTAGCCACTCTTGCATTTTTTCTCTAATTGGAGCTTCTGTGGTGCAGAGGAGAAATCTACCCAATGCATTGAGGGCACCATCTATATCTTTCATAACCATCGCACGACTGAGTGCGCCTAAGGGCCCTGAGCAGTGAGATGTTATCGTAAAAAATAACGGATCTATTAAAGCCATCCCAAGTTCTATCGGGAATACCAAGGGACGATCAAAGGCATTTGGTGGAAGTTCTTTACTGAAGAAACCGCGCATCGCTAGGTCAATCGCTAAGGCTCCTAAGAGCATATTACTTTCTCGTGTGCCTGGTGAGGTTCCAATTGCGGTTTTGGCATTAAATTGCAGAAAGGAGTCTTTTGAAAACTCTATAGTTCCAAGGTTTTTAGTATATAAAGGACCTAATAGGTAAACACCTTGAGTGGAGACGGGAACTTGCCCAATTTTTCTCTGTGTAAAATCTTGCTCTACATATACCCAAGTCATTGTGTTATTCCACAATATCACATCAGCTTGGATTTTATTTTCTTTTTCCCTAATATTTGTAGCTTTTAGTCCAATAACGAGCTCTTTAGCGTCTTGGCTACTCCATGACCTCTCTAATTTGAGGAGCTGTGCAGCATTAGAAATACTGTCAAATAGGACAGTTGTTATAATTACACAGGTAGCAAATACTATGAATTTTCTATTAAATCTCATCTTGCTATCTTACCCCCACATTGCTCACAGAAGAGGGCACCAAGAGAAAGAATACTTCCCAACTTGCGGGGCGGTATTGTATTTTTTCAAATCTTTTCCCTGCCCGCAGTGAGCAGATAACTTAAAATAATCAAACTACTTCGTTTATGCACGGCCATAGGTAAAGTTTCGAAAAGTAACCACTAATTTTCCTTGTGGTATATCTTTATAGATTCTTAGCTTATCATAAACTAATTATATTAATTCTACAAATAGTAATTTTATATATAGGTAAGTCAAGGGGTCCTTCTTATATCGGGGAGGATCCCTTTTTTAGTTTTATAAAATAATGAGTAACTGTAAGGAAATCAAAGAAAAATACACCTTTATTAACCCGAAGGGCAGAATACCACGGGTTTACCCGTGGATGAATGTAAAATTCGCCCGAAGGGCGTCGAGCTCGGCTCGAAATATGAAAAGGTGCCACGGGCTTGCCCGTGGGGTTTCCACTTATGTAAACCACAGAGGACGCTCAAAACTTGACATATTTTGTCAAGTTTGATAAAATATAACATATATCACTTAACTTTATTAGATTTAAAGTTTGCCCCGTTAGATGTTTATTATCTGACGGGGTTTATTATTTAAGGGAGTAGACATCTAACGGGGCTTAAGAAAGGAGGTGATTTTAAATGGCTGTAATAGTAGTTCCCAGAGACTCTTCTTTGCAACTAAGACTGGTAACCGGAACCAATCCGCTAACCGGAGCACCAATAATAGATAGCAAAACTTTCAATGAGGTCAAAGCTACTGCCATCGATCAGAATATCTATGATGTCGCTACTGCTTTAATAGGCTTACAAAAGTATCCGGTAGATGAGATCAGAGCCCAAAAAGAGTCTCAACTAACCGAATAGTACCTAATACGTAATTAACTAAAAAGGAGGTGATAAAATATGCCAACTACTTTAGGAGAAGTAACCAGTTACAAAAGACTGTATATGCAGTTTAGAGATAGTGTCGCTAAATCAGTAAACTTAACCTTGAATAATCCTAAGACGGTTGAAGATGAAGACTATGCCGACTTTGCGGCACAGGATGCAGCTATTGAAGGAGTTATGGATACTATAATTAGTAAGAACATTTTCCATAATAATGGTAATGACTTGGTAGCTAAAGTCAATGCTCGGATACTTGACTATAGGTCTACTGATGTTATGGATGTAGGAGCTTAATATATTACAATATTCTTCCTCGGAAGGGACCGCGGACCTTCCCTGGGAGACAGAAAGGAGAAACAAATGTTAGAAGCATTTGTCACTAAATATCTATTAGATTTCACTCTTGTTTTTCTGGTTGGTTTGCTCTCTAAATTTATGATAAATAAGTTTGGCCAAGACCGGGCAGACAAAATAAAAGAGGCTATTCTTGCAGCTATGCTATGGGCAGAGCAAGAGCTTGGAATAGGAAACGGTCCCGAAAAATGGAAAATTGCCTGGGTAAAATTAATTGAAATATTAGGGAAACAAAAAGTTGAATTAAAAGAGGGTGAAATTTCCTATGTAAAGGATCTTATGAAAGCTACCGTCCCGGAGGTTAATGAAATTATATATAAGGCTATGCCGGATTCTATAAGAAATGCTAGGAACATTAAAGTTAATAATGAAAAAAATTAATGATATCAAAATTGCAAGATTTTTCAGTATGAAAGAGTTTGAGTGTTCCTGCTGTAACAGAGTTATGTTATCTCCAGACCTTTTGACCAGGTTAGATCGTTTAAGAGGGGTTATAAATAGGCCAATATATATTAATTCTGGTTACCGGTGTAAAGAAGAAAATCAAAGAGTCGGAGGAGTCCCCGGCTCTTATCATCTCCTGGGTATGGCTGTAGATATTCACGTAAAAGATATTTTACTTTCTGATCTTCTTATTTATGCTCAAGAAATAGGATTTAATGGTATTGGATTTTATGAAAATAAAAATTTCTTACATCTCGATATTAGGCCTGGGCCAACACATTTTTGGAAAGGATAATAATTAATTGGATATTGAATATGTACTAAAATTAATAGCGAACAATGGCTTTCCTCTGGTGCTTTCTGTGTATTTAGTATGGAAATTAGAGTTCTTTATTAACGAAATCATCAAAAATCAAAAGGAATTTTCCCAGAATATTACCGCTGAAATCAAAGAAATCAAGCAGGCAATCAATGAATTACGGGTTGATTTTGCAAAAAATCAATAAGACTGTTGATATATAAGGATTTTAGCATTTTTGAAAAAAGCTTCTAATGCTGCGTATATAAGGCGTATTTAAAAAATATGATGAATCATACCAGCTATCTTAAAATAATCGCTTAAAACACGTTTAAATTAAAAATTATTTTTCGTGACTCCTGAAAATCACCACTTTTAATCTTTTTCTCTCTAATATACTCTCTTTTTCTCCTGTATACTCTTCTTTACTTGCAAGAATCCTATTATATAGTAAAAAATAACTTCAGGTTTATTTTAAAAATTGTAGTGGAAAATGAAAGGAATCAATTACTTTTTTTTATTATCTAAAGCAACCATTATTAGAGAGAAAGCAAAATAAATTATCATAGAATAAAATAATTTATCACTATTTCCTGTAACAATATCTTTAGAGAAAACTATAATAACTAAATTTCTTATAAAATTTGATACATGCATACCTGAAAATAAAAAGAAAATAAAAGTAGATGTGCCAAGATTAATTCTGCCAATAGTTGTGTTAGGTTCTTTCATTATAATCTTAAAAATATTCAAAATAGTTTGACAAGAAGTTTTCCAAGCATTTTCTATCCCATGCCTTCCTTTTTTGACTACGTTCCTATATATATTATTTAATTTATTTTTTTTCATTTTTTCCCCAACTGAATATTCCCTTAAGACTCATTAATCCAATACCGAGGCCTCCTAAAAACCAGAATAAAGAAAGATAGGGATCAAAAAGTGTTTTTGCCATAAATATATTTACATAGAGAGAAACACCACAAAATACAAAAACAGCCGTAGAAAGCGAAAGGAAAATAATGTAAGGGATTGGTAGGCCAGTACTTGGGACTTCTTTGGTTGAGATTGACGGAGTTTTTAATAATGTTTTATAAATATCTGTGCTCATATCAGAAATATGCTCTATTCCTGCGTCTAATCCTTTAATCTTTTGGCTAATGGTTTTTTCCTCCATTTTTATTATATTGCTTTCTAGAGCTATTTTCCTCACAAAGCTTTCTAAAGATATTGCCATTTCGTTTGTTCTCTTTATCTCGTTTTCTATCTCAACCAAAATATTACATATTTTTATGATATCATCTCTGAGCGCCCCAAAAAGATCAGTATCGCTTTTATTAGGTAATGGTAAATAATGCAATTTTTCGTCTTTGACTTTCGCAATTTGATTTTTGATTTCGACGAATACCCCGCGTTTTTCTGAAGTTCCTATGTTATCGATTAAATACTGTAACTCAGAAAGCGAAGCTTTTTCTAATATTATTTGATTTTTCCCAAACTTTGTTTTAAATTTTTTTATTAGGTCTTCCATAAACTTTGTTTTAGAGTTATCGATTAAATACTGTAACTCAGAAAGCGAAGCTTTTGTTATTTGATTTTCCCCAAAGTTTATTTTAAATCTTTTTATTAGGTCTTCCATAAACTTTTTTGTTTTATATTTTTTATGTTTTTCCATATTTTCAGATATTTTATCAAGCTTTTTTTTGATTCCGGTTTTTGACTTTTCTATCATTTTCTTCTCCTCATACGCTTGTTAAAATGACTTCTAATATATAATTTTGGCTTTTTGCTCCTGAGCATAATTTCTCTTAGTTTTTTTTAGAAATAATACAGTAGTAAGTTATTATTATATCACTATATTAGTAATTACTGCACAAAATGTAAAGCCCCTTCTTTTTTAAAATATTTTTTTCTACATATATTAAAAGCATATATTTATATACATTAAAGATATTTGACAAAGATATTTTATATATGTTAATGTATGCTTAAAGCAATAGCATTGTAGGTGTAAGAATGTGAATAAGTCTAAAATATTAGTAGGTTATTGCAGGGTAAGCACGGATAATCAAAAAGAAGAGGGTACCATAGAGATACAGGAAAAAAGCCTAAAAAAATATGCTGATAAAAATGGTTGCGAATTGGTAAAAATATTTAAAGATGATGGGATAAGCGGAGCGAGTGAATTAGAAAATAGACCAGGATTGGCAGAATTGTTTATTTGTGCAGAAAATAACAAAGAGATTGAGGGAGTCCTAATTTTCAAGTTAGATAGATTGGCCAGGGATCTTTATATACAAGAGCATTTGATAAAAAAATTAGAGGGATTAAATAAAAAGCTTATCAGTATAGAGGAGCCTCACTTAGATAGCAATGATCCAATGAGAAAGGCCTTCCGGCAATTTATGGGAATAGTATCTGAATTAGAGAAAGCTTTTATCACTATGCGGCTTAGCGGAGGAAGGATCAATAAGGCTCAGAAGGGCGGTTATGCCGGAGGGGCTACTGCTTTAGGATATAAAACAAAAAACAAAAAATTAATAATAGATGAAAAACAAGCAGAAATAATTAGAATGATCTTTAAAATGAAAAGATATAAGAGAATGGGATTAAGAGAAATAGCCAGGGAGTTAAATGAAAAAGGCGTACCTACTGCAAGAGGTGGCAAGTGGTATGCTGGGACCATTAAATATATACTGGAAAATCCTCTTAATAAGGGGATGGTTCATAATAAAGATAATAAGGTCAAAAAT
>Ga0315288_10000712_pt1 | contig 42033 bp, 38 predicted proteins | sample YL17G11_20_MG_FD_203454 | JGI IMG/M metagenome (GOLD analysis project Ga0315288, IMG submission 203454) | Sediment microbial communities from Yellowstone Lake, YNP, Wyoming, USA - YL17G11_20 | ecosystem: Environmental > Aquatic > Freshwater > Lake > Sediment | place: USA: Wyoming | collected...
TGCGGCCAAAAAACAAAATAATACGAAATAACACTGCTAAAATATCCGAGACGGCCGTCTCGGATATTTTAGCAGTGAGTATTTAAACTCTCGTCAAGACTTCTCGTCAAGCCTTAAGAAAAGCAAAGAGGTAAAAAACGTCTTTTCTCGATTTTTGAGGTATTGGGTATAATGAAAATATGGAGATAAACGAAGCCAAAAATAGAATTGAAAAGCTAAAAAAAGAGATTAACCGCTACCGCTACGCCTATCACGTTTTGAACCAGTCTTTGATTTCCGACGCCAGCCTCGATTCTTTAAAAAAAGAGCTTTTCGACCTCGAGGCGGAGTATCCGGAGTTCATAACCTATGATTCTCCGACCCAGCGCGTGGCCGGCAAACCCTTAAAAGAATTCAAGAAAGTGAGGCATATAAAACCGATGCTTTCTTTTAACGACGCTTTTTCCGAAGAAGATATGCGGGCTTGGCTCGAGCGGCTGGAGAATTATCTGGGACATAAAATCAAGCCCGAATTTTACTGCGAATTGAAAATTGACGGTTTGGCCATCGAGCTTACTTATGAAGACGGCGTTTTGGCCCAAGGCTCGACGCGCGGCGACGGCCTGATCGGTGAAGACATAACGCAGAATTTGAAGACTGTCGAGGCCATACCCCTGAAGACAGACGGCATTAAGCAACAAGTATTAAGTATCAAGGAAGATAACGAACGCCAAGCGTGGGGCGTGAAGAAACTGGTGGTGAGGGGAGAAGTTTTTCTGACGCGAAAAGAATTTGAACGGCTCAACAAAGAGCAGAAGGAGAAAGGTGGGAAAGCCTTTGCCAATCCGCGGAACATCGCCGCCGGTTCGGTGAGACAGCTCGATCCGAAAATCACCGCCAGCCGCAAACTCGACTCTTTCCAGTACGACATTGTAAGCGTCGAGGGTGGCCAGCCAAAGCTCAAGGGAGAATTCGCGGCCGCGACCCACGAAGAAGAACACGAGCTTTTGAAAAAATTAGGTTTCAAAACCAATCCCAACAACCGCCGGTTTGATTCCCTGGAAGAAGTTTTCGAATTCAGAAACTATTGGGAGAAACCGGAACATCGGGAAAAATTGCCCTATGAAATAGACGGCATCGTGGTAATGGTGAATGACAATCGGATTTTCGAGAAAGCCGGCGCGGTCGGCAAAGCTCCGCGGGCAGCCGTGGCCTACAAGTTTTCTCCCAAAGAAACAACCACTGTTGTCGAAGGCATCAAGGTTCAGGTCGGCCGGACAGGCATTTTGACGCCAGTCGCGATTTTAAAGCCGGTCGAGGTGGGCGGCGTTACCATTACTCACGCCACTTTGCACAACGTGGACCAGATTCAGAAACTGGGGCTGAAAATCGGCGACACGGTGGTTGTCGGCCGCGCCGGCGACGTTATTCCGCAGATAACCCAGGTGTTGAAAAACCTCCGAACCGGCAAAGAAAAAGAGTTTAAGATGGTTTCGAAATGCCCGATTGACAACGGAGAAGTGATAAGAGAAGGAGCGTTTTATCGCTGTGCCAATCCGCGGTGCGGCGCGAGGCACCGTGAATTTCTGCGGCATTTTGTCTCGAGAAAGGCTTTTAACATCGAAGGTCTCGGCCCTAAAATCATCGAGCGGTTTATGGACCAAGGCTTGATTTCTGACGCGGCTGATATTTTTACTTTAAAAAAGGGCGATATCGAGACGCTCGAGCGGTTTGGCAAAAAATCCGCGGAGAATATCGTTTCGGAAGTAGAATCGAGAAAAGAAATCTTTCTCGACAGGTTTATTTACAGTCTGGGAATTTTACACATCGGAGAGGAGACGTCAGGACTTTTGGCAAAAAAGGTGTCGAGCGTGAGGCGTGAGAAAAAAGACAAGATGGAGATAAAGGATTTTCTGGAGATTGCCAGAAATTTAACGCGCGAAGAATTGGAGCAAATTCCCGATGTCGGGCCAAAAGTTTCGGAAAGCGTCTATCAATGGTTCCGCGACAAGCAGAATATCGGGCTTTTGGAAAAAATGGAAGAAGCGGGAGTAAAGATAAGCATTAGGCGGCAAGCATCAGGTACCGAGGAAAAGAAACTGGCTGGCTTGACTTTTGTCTTGACCGGAGTTTTGGAAGCAATGAGCCGCGACAAAGCCAAAGAAAAAATCAGAGAGTTGGGAGGCGATGTTTCCGAGTCGGTGAGCGGTAGAACCGACTACTTGGTGGTCGGCGCCGAACCCGGGTCAAAGCTGGACAAAGCCGGAGAATTGGGTGTAAAAATCATTGACGAGAAAGAATTTTTGGAAATCCTGTCGGAGAAATAATTTCGGGCAAAAATAAATTTATGAAAATTTCGAGCGATCTAAATTTAATATTTTCCAAACTGCGGGAGCCAAAAGCTTTTTATTTCGGTCTCGCCAGCGCTGTGCTCGCGGCCGTGATTTCGGCGTTTATCCCTTATATCCAGGGCCGGGCAGTGGACGCCGCCATTTCTTTAATGCAGATAGAGACCGCCCTCGTCCTTGTCGCTCTCTGGCTCGTGCTGGCGTTTTTCGTCGACCGCTTGAATTATGTGAGCGGTCGGCAGGCGTATTCGATTGGCATTGATTTGAGCAATGATTTTCTGACTGACATATTCCATCACCTGGTGATGTTGCCTCTCTCCTTCCACAAAAAGAAAAAAATGGGCAAGGTGATGAGGAGGGTTGACCGCGGCAGCGAAGACCTGTTCACCCTTGTCGAGAGCACTATTTTTAATTTTCTGCCGTCGCTTATTTCTTTCGCCATCGCTTTGGTCGTGGTTCTCGCGGTCGAGTGGAGACTGGCGCTGATTCTCTTCTTCGGGGTTATTCTTTATTCTTTGCTTACGGCGCTCTACACGCAGAAAATCGTCAAAATGCAGAGACGCGTTTATCGCGGTTGGGAGAAATCTTACGGCGACCTTTGGGATTCGGTAACCAATGTTCAGTCGGTCAAATCGGCGGTCGCCGAAGAATACGAGCGAAAAAGAAATATCAGAAATTTCAATGTCGCGGGCAAGACTTATAAAGACTGGCGTCTCGTCGGCCAAAAAATGCGCGTCTGGCAAAGGCTGGTTTCGACTTTAAGTTTTATCGCTGTTTTCGGCGTGGGCATCGTTATGCTCCGCTCGGGATTTATCACTACCGGAAAATTCATAATGTTCATCGGTTATATGAATTTGCTGATCGTTCCGCTTTCCCAGATCGCCGACCAGTATCGCATCATTAAGACCGGCCTTTTTTCTTTTAAGCGCGCCTTGAAGTATTACCGCATCGCCGAAGAGAAAGATGTTGCCGGGGCGGTGGAAATAGAGGACCTAAAAGGCAAAATCGAGTTTATTGATGTCGAATTCGGCTACAAGAAAAATCAGCCTATTTTGAGCGGCATTTCTTTCAGCGCCCAAGCCGGGGAAACCGTGGCTTTGGTCGGCGAAAGCGGGGTCGGCAAAAGCACGCTCACTGATTTGGTGGGCAGGTATATTTTGCCGACCAAAGGCAGAGTTTTAATTGACGGCTTGAACGTGAAGAGAATCAAATTGGAATCATTGAGAGGGCAGATGGCCATTGTGCCGCAGGATATTTTGCTTTTTAACGACACGATTTTTAACAACATCCGCTACGGCAATCCCAAGGCGGGCGAAGAAACGGTGATAAAAGCCGCCCAAGCGGCCAATGCCCACGAATTCATCGAAAAGCTGCCGAGGAAATACCGTCAATTGGTCGGCGAGCGGGGGATTAAGCTCTCGGCCGGCCAGAAGCAGAGAATAGCCATTGCCAGGGCGATTTTGCGGAATCCGAGAATCTTGATTCTGGACGAGGCGACTTCGGCTCTCGATTCGCTTTCCGAAAAGTTGGTTCAGGAAGCGTTAAAAACGCTTATCCAGGGCAGGACGACTTTTGTCATCGCCCATCGTTTGAGCACTATCCAGCACGCCGACAAAATCATTGTTTTGAAAAAAGGCCGGATAGCCGAAATGGGCGTCCACGAAGAACTTATGAAGAATCCGGAAGGCATCTACCGCAATTTCTGGGAACTCCAGTCGGCGATGAAGAGATGAAAAACTTTGGTTAATCGATTATAATGCCAATAAATATGCTAGACAAGAAAACCTTACAGCATTTAGTTGAACTTTCGAGAATCAAGATTGACGGCCGGAAAGAAGAAAAATTCTTGGAAGATTTCGGGAAAATCATCGGTTATTTTGAAGAATTGAAAAAAGTTGACACGGAAAATGTCGAGCCGATGAGCGGCGGCGCCGAGCTGGTGAATGTCTCGAGAAAAGACGAATCAGACGACGAGTTCCTCGGTCGGGGTAAGGCGGGTTTTCCCGAAGAGCAAAAAGGATTTTTGAGAATTCCCGGAGTGTTTGAGTAATATGACGCGTCTTCAAGATTTAACAATTACCGACGTTCGGAGAGGGCTCCTGGAGCGGGAGTTTTCCGCCTTTGAACTCGCCAAATATTTTTTTGATTACATAGCTAAGCGGGACAAGGAAATCGGAGCTTATCTTTCTTTGTCAAAAGACGAGGCTTTTCAACAGGCTTCAAAAATTGACGTCCATTTGGCAGAAGGCGGCGAATTGGAGCCTCTGGCCGGCGTTCCGATTGCCCTGAAAGACAATTTGCTGACCGAAGGCGAGATTTGCACCGCCGGTTCCAAGATTCTTGAAAACCATATTTCTTCCTATGATGCTTCGGTTGTCGAAAAATTAAAAAAACAAGGTGCGGTTATCTTAGGAAAAACCAATTTGGACGAGTTTGCTATGGGTTCTTCCACTGAAAATTCGGCTTTTGGGCCGACCAAAAATCCCCGAGATCAGGAACGGGTGCCGGGCGGGTCGTCCGGCGGTTCGGCAGCCGCGGTGGCCGACGGTATGGCAGTGGCGGCCTTGGGGTCAGATACCGGCGGCTCGATTCGTCAGCCAGCCGGATTTTGCGGCGTTGTCGGCCTAAAACCGACCTATGGCCGGGTTTCTCGCTTCGGGCTTATGGCTATGGCTTCGAGTTTGGATCAGATCGGCCCCCTTGCCAAAACCGTGGAAGACGCCGAGATTCTATTCAATGTCCTAAAAGGCAAAGACAAATATGATTCGACTTCTTTTGATATTGAGAGAGAAAGCGAATTGAAGTTTGAAGATTTATCTGGCTTAACCATCGGATTGCCCAAGGAATATTTTAATCCTGAAATTCCCGGAGAGATTCGAGACAAAGGAGAATTGGAGCCGGAGGTCAAGAAGGCGATAGAAGAGACGGTCGCGGCTTTGAAAACTCTGAAAATCAATTTCAAGGAAGTTAGTCTGCCGCACACCAAATACGCCCTGCCTTGTTATTACATTATTATGCCGGCCGAGGTCTCGACTAACCTCTCGAGATTCGACGGCATAAGATACGGAAGGGAAAAGGCGACAGACGGCAGGAGGCAAGGCTTGCGGGATATTTATTTTGACACCAGGGGAAAGGGCTTTGGTGAAGAAGCGAAGAGGAGAATTATTTTGGGGACTTTTGTTTTATCTTCCGGCTATTACGACGCTTATTACAAAAAAGCGCAGAAAGTGCGGAGACTCATTAAAAAAGACTTTGAAAATGTTTTTGCTTCGGGAGTGGATATGTTGTTTGCGCCCACCTCGCCCACCTTGCCGTTCAAATTGGGCGAACGAACAGACGACCCCATCTCAATGTATATGGCCGATATTTTGACTATTCCCGCGAATCTGGCGGGCGTGCCGGCGATTTCGATACCGGCGCGGAAAGCTGGTTTGCCGGTCGGTTTTCAGCTTATCGGGAAGTGGAACGACGAGGGCCGGCTATTGGGTTTGGGCAAGTTTTACGAGCGAGTGCACGAAACACTGTAAAAAAATTAAAAGTTGATTTCGCGGTACGGGGCGCGGGCGACCGGATTTGAACCGGCGATCTTCTCTCTCGCGACTCCACGCTGAACTCGTTGCGCTCGCGACGGGATTTGAACCCGTGATCTCCTCCGTGACAGGGAGGCGTGTTGACCGGGCTACACTACGCGAGCAATAAAATCATTATATCTTTACTCCTCCAAGATTAGCAAGATTATCTTAGCGTTTTTACGATGCCGTTAAATTTTTTGCCCCGGTCGACATAATTTTTAAACATATCAAAACTGGCGGAGGCCGGAGAAAATACGATGGCGCATTCCGTATTTTCTCTTTTGGCTCCAGCCAAAGCAAGACCAGTGGCTTCTTTAAGAGTTTTCGCGAATTTTATCGGCGTCGAAAGACCGCGAAGAGCCAGTCTTATTTTGTTTTTATTTTCGCCGAACAGGACAACGAGTCTGACATTGGAATTTTTAAGAGCGCGAGCCAAGGGCGCGTAATCCAGATTTTTATCCTTGCCGCCGGCGATTAAAATTTTAGGCTCGCTAAAAGCCTTGACTGCGGCAGCGGCTGTCTGGGGATTGGTTGAGGCCGAGTCATTGTAAAATTTGATATTTCCCGCTGTCCGAATAAGCTCCAGCCGGTATTTGGTGCCCCGGAAAACAGCCACAGCTCTGAATATTGATTTTTTCGGCACTTCGAGGCTTGCGGCGACCGAGGCCGCCATAACCGCGTTTTTATAATTGTGTTCGCCGGGAATTTTTATCCGATTTCTGATTTCCGCGAGGTCGTTTTTGTCAAGAAAAATATTGGCCGAGCTCGGATTTATTTTTATTTTTCTGCCCTTGCTCTTTCCGGCGATTTGTTCGCTGTCTTTATTGCCGGAAAGGTAGAAAATCCGGTCAGTCTTTTTCTGGTGTCGGCTGATCTGGGATTTAGCCTCGAGGTATTCTTTGAGGTCTTGGTGGCTGTCCAGGTGGTCTGGAAAAACATCGAGCATCACGGTTGTGGCCGGCGAATATTTAAGGTCCTGCAGCTGGAAACTTGAAAGTTCGAAAATAATGACGGATTTTCGGTTTAATTTTGGAAGCAAGTCGATCGCCGGTTTTCCGATATTGCCGACCAAAAAGACCCTATTTTTATACTTCGGTTCGGATTTAAGCATTCTGTAAAGCAGAGTCGAGGTTGTACCCTTGCCTTTGGTGCCGGTTACGCCGATAACAGTAATTTTTTTTCGCTTGACCTCTTCAAAAAATAAGGCGGTCGCGCTAGAAAATCTAACGCCGGTTTTTATCGCCTCTTGTATCTCCGGCAGATTGTAAGGGACGCCCGGTGAACGGAAAATCAAATCAAATCGGCTAAGTTTTTTTAAGTAATCCGGGTCGGTTTTCCGGTCGAGAATGGAGATCGACGCCGTTTTTTTTCGTTTTTTGAGGAATTTCCTCACGGCTTTTCCTTCTCTTCCGAATCCCAGAATTGCTATTCTCATATTTTCATATTATCATATTATCCGCGGGGTGGAGCAGTGGTCAGCTCGTCGGGCCCATAACCCGGAGGTCGCAGGTTCGAATCCTGCCCCCGCAACTTTGAAAAAAAGAGAGTAGTCTAATCCGAGGACTATTTTCTTTTGTTATCTAAGCCTTATTGTTAAAAGCGGAATAATTGCCTAAAATAAAGCTCAAAATGCCGGCGTAGCTCAGTGGTAGAGCGAGGGACTCATAACCCCTAGGTCGGAGGTTCGATTCCTCCCGTCGGTACCAAGATTAGACTCGTTCCAACATTGAGTTATCCACAGCGTGGACTTGACGCTCTTTGTCAATTTGATACTGTACTATTACAGCAGTACATAATTATGAATTCGAAATTCAGACAAGAATTAATGAATTTACTGACTAGCATCAAGAATCCTAGGCTTATGGATGAATTTATGGAGGATATTCTTACCCCGACAGAACTTGAGAAGATTGTTACTCGCTGGCAAATTATTAAACAATTATTAAGAGGCGTGCCGCAAAGAGAAATAGCAAAGAAAATAGGAGTAAGTATAGCCAAAATAACCCGTGGGTCGCGAGAGTTGCGAGATAAGAATGGCGGATTTTGGAAAGTGCTTAAAATGAAAAAATAATTTATGCAAAACAACGTTATAAAAAATTATTTAGCTTGGTGGCGGACTTGTCACGGTAGAGGCAGGATCCAGTTTTAGTGTTGCTAATTTGTATAGAGAGCCCTGGATCTTGTCAGGGCTTTTTGTCGTTGCTCGAAGTAGAGAAGTAGAAGGGAGGCCTGAAGAGTGAAGGTTTCTAGGAAGGCGTGGGCGACCGCCACGTACGTTGCGCTCCTATTCCTGGACGGCTGTGTGCTCTTAATGTTCCTCGAGGTCGCGCGTTTTGTGGCGGTGCACGTCGCCCCCTGGGTGGGCGGCGCGGTTTTCTGGGCGAGTCCCTTGGTGTTCGTGGGTGGGGGTTATGTGGCGGCAAGCTATGTCTTGCCGGTCCTTGAAAGGTGGGAGGGGTCGTCGTCCAGAGTGACGCCTCTCCCGGCGGGGGGGCACACAGCCCCTAAGGGAAGGCGAGTTAAGTGAAAGTTCTTTTCTTCCACGCGAACCGTTTCGGGTTCGTAGTGGAGAGTCCTTCGGAGCGGCTTGGCGGAGCCGCGCCGGAGGAAGCGATAGTAGGAGACCACCTGATGGTGGAGGAGTGCCTGGTGGTACTTTTCCACGTGGAGGAGCACGATGGGGACCCCCAAACCCATCGGTTTCTCCGCGACATCTGGCGTGTCGCTCACGAGGTGGGAGAGAAGCGTCTAGTGGTAGCCGCTTTCGGCCACCTGTCGGATAGCTACGCCCCCGCCAGCGTAGCTATGGAAACTGCGGCGGCAGTCGTGCGTGAATGCCGTACGTGGGAGGGGTTTGACGTTTATTCCTCCCCGTTTGGTCACAACAAGACCTTCGAGCTTAGCTCGAAGGGGCACCCCGGGGCCATCCGGCACCGGGAATATTGAGAGCCGGGGGGTGCTGGGCGAGCTGTCGCTCGGCACCCCCCACAATCTTTAATAATTTAAATTATGAAAACTTTAGGAATTTTAGGAGGGGTTGGCCCACAAACAACCTCAAGAATTTACCTTTCAATCATTGATTTAATCAGAAAAAGAGGTGAGGAGAAATATCCACCAATAGTGATATACAACTTGCCTTTTCCTTTCGTTGTCGAAAACGAAGCAATAGTTCAAGGAATCAACTCTGAAAAAATGATTCCGTATCTTATTGATGGAGCAAAAATTCTAGAAAAATCCGGGGTAGATTTTGGGATACTCCCTTGTAATACATTACATAAGTACATAGGAGAAATTCGTAAGGTCGTAAAATTTCCGTTCCTTAGTATCTTAGAAGAAACCGCTTTAACACTAAAAGATAAGGGGGTAAAAAACGTTGGAATATTGGCCACCAAGACAACTATTGAAAGTAAAATTTATGAAGATGTTTTAAGAAATAACGGAATCAATATTTTGTATCCATCACAAAACGAACAAAACATTGTAAATAATATAATCGTTGAATTATTGAACGAAACGAAAAATAATTTTCAGAAAGAAAAATTAGAGGTCATCTGCGGCGCACTATATAAACGAGTGGCAGAGATTGTTCTCCTTGCTTGCACCGACCTTCATCTTATTGTGTCTGATCTAATGATTCCCATACCTATTGCTGATACGACAGAAATCCTCATTAATGCTGCAATCCGCGAAATGGTTAAATCTTAAATAGTTTTGCTTTACCAACCTGTGCCAGCATATACGCGCCGACTGAATCTAATAAAATCCACCTTGATTATTTCTATGTCATTTGGTATAATTCAAAAAATAACAAAATTTATTCCATTATCGGCATACGGAATCTATAAACCTATAATAAAGCCGCAAAAAGTTGACCCGTTATCAACCGAGTGGCGCGCTGGCGAACAGCCAGCACGAAAAATCCTGGCGGGCGAGGCGGGCAAAAATTTCCCCTCCTAAAACCCCTTCCTTTTTGCCCACTCAAATTTGTGGTCGTTAGTCCGCTCGCCGAGGCGAGTGGACACCTTAAACCCCTAATAATTTTTTTCAAAAAGAGTTCGTACTTCGTTATAAAGAGATATAGTAGAATATATATTAATGGAACTTGAAGATATTAAAAACAGAGCTTTGGCAGAAATCGAGAGCGCCTTAGACAAAAGCGAACTGGACAAGAGCCGCGTCAAATACCTCGGCCGCAAAAACGGAGAAATCACCGTTCTATTAAAATCTCTGCCGGATTTGCCGCTTGAAGAGCGGCGTGAATCTGGGCCATTGGTCCAGCGACTAAAAAAGGAAATCGAGGAAGCAATTGATTTCAAGGAAAAGGAGCTTTTATCGGCAAGCGACCAGGAGGCAATTGACCTCACGCTTCCCGGCAGAAAGATCAAAGTCGGTCATCTCCACCCGCTTACGCGAACCGAAGACGAGGTAAGGCGAATTTTTTCTTCGCTCAATTTTTCGGTGATTGAAGGCCCGGAAATTGAAACCGAATATTATAATTTCGACGCCTTGAACATTCCCGAAAACCATCCGGCGAGAGAAATGTGGGACACGTTTTGGCTGAAGCCGACCAGCGGCCGGCAGCGAACGGTTCGTGACCGACGACTAATGACTGATGACCAACGACAAACGACAGCTACTAGTCGTCAGTCGTCAGTCATAAGTCGTAAGTTGCTTCGGACTCACACGAGTCCGGTGCAAGTAAGGTATATGGAAACTCACCAGCCGCCATTTCAGATTATCGTTCCCGGAAGGGTTTTTCGATATGAGGCCACTGACGCGTCTCACGAAATAAATTTTTATCAAGTCGAGGGACTGATGGTCGGGAAAGACGTTTCTCTGGCTAATTTCAAATTTATCATCGAGGAATTTTTAAAAAAGTTTTTTGCCGGCAAAAAAATAGAATTCCGTTATCGGCCTTCGTATTTTCCTTTTGTCGAGCCGGGGTTGGAAGTGGATATTAGATTGACGGCTGGCGGGCGGCAAGCGACCTGCCTTCGCCAAGGCTACGGCAAGGCAAAGCAAGGAACAAGAAGCAAGGGGAAGTGGCTGGAGCTTATGGGAGCGGGAATGGTGCATCCGCGGGTTTTTGAGGCGGCGCATTACAATCCGCGCGACTTACAGGGCTTTGCTTTTGGCCTGGGGCTCGACAGACTGGCGATGATTAAATACAACATTCCGGACATCAGGATGTTTTATTCCGGCGATTTGCGGTTCATCGAGCAATTTTAACTTTATAAATCAAGATGAAATTCAGTTATTCCTTAATCAAAAAAATGGTTCCGGGCTTGCCGGCCAAAAAAAAGACAGCCGAAGAGCTGAATCTGAAATCTTTTGAAGTCGAGGAGGTCTCCCGCGACGCGATGGAAATTAAAATCCCGGCCAATCGTTGGGCAGACGCGGCTTCGCATTGGGGCATAGCCAAGGAAGCGGCCGCTGTTTTTAACAAGAAACTTGCCTTTAGAGCGCCAAAGATCGTCAACTTGCCTCGCAATAGGGGATTTTTGAATGTCAAAGTCGAGGATCCGAGACTCTGCCCGCGCTATCTGGCTCTTTATTTCGCTCTGCCGCAGAAAATCGGAAAATCTCCGGTCTGGATGCAAAAAACGCTTAAAGCCTGCGGCCTTCGGCCGATAAATGCCGTGGTGGACATAATGAATTACGTGATGCTTGAGATTGGTCAGCCGCTCCACGCTTTTGACGCCTCGAAAATTGATAAAGGAATCGTGGTGAGGAGAGCGAAAAAAGGAGAAGTCATTAAAACCATTGATGACCTGCGTTTTGTTTTGACCAAGCAAGATTTGCTTATCGCCGACCACAAAAAGCCGCTCGCGCTCGCCGGCATAAAAGGCGGAGCCGGATCAGAGGTTTTGTCCGGAACCAAAGCTATAATCGTGGAGGCGGCTAATTTCGATTCAGTAAACATCTATCGTACCAGCCGACGGCTAAATTTATCAACCGACGCTTCGGCGCGTTTCAGCCACGGCCAGAGTCCGGAATTGGTCGAATGGGGGGCTAATCGGGCGGCTGTCCTTCTTCGGGACATCTGCGCTGCCAGACTAAAAGATTCGGTTGATCTCTATCCCAAAAAGCAGGCGAGAAAGCTTCTTAGATTTGACTTGGAAAGATTCAATCGCCTGACAGGTTTTAAACTCGACGGCAAAACAGCCTGGGGATTGCTTAAAAAACTCGGATTTTCCCTCATCAAAGAAGGATTGATCGAGACGCCTGCTTTGAGATTGGACATCGAAATTTTCGAAGATCTGGCAGAAGAAGCAGTGAGACTTTACGGCTTCGACAAGATAAAATCCGCGCCGCCGATAGTCGCCCTTATCCCCGGGGAGAGCGAGGAGATGGTCATTCTCAAAGAAAAAATAAGGAGGGCTTTGATTTCAATAGGTTTTAGCGAAACCTATAATTCCAGTTTCGCGGCCGAAAGCGACAGCGACGCGGTCGCACTCGAAAATCCCATAAGCCGCGATAAGGCGTTTTTGAGAACCTCGCTTATCCCGGGTCTTGAAAAAAACATCAAGGACAACCTTCGATTTTTTGAGAACATCAAAATTTTCGAAATCGGCAAGACTTTTTCCGGGGAAAGAGAAAACTGGCGATTGGGAATGGCAACGCGCCTCGAATCAGAAAATTCCTTCAGGGAACTGAAAGGCGCGGCGGAAAAATTATTGAAAATGCTCGGACTCACGGATTATTTATTCGTTCCCGAAGATAAGGATTTAAGAATCGAATCCAGCCATCAGGTCTTGGGTTATCTCGCGGCTTCTCGTCGGGGTTCAGCCTTGGAAATTGATCTGGATAAATTGCTTAAGCTAGTCGAGGCCGAAGTCGAATATCTTCCTCTCTCGCCTTATCCGGCGATCGAAAGGGACATTTCTATGTATGTCGACGTAAATTTAAGATTCAATGAAATTTTAGAAGCCGTGAACAGCTTAAAAATACCCCATCTTTTTGACGCGGATCTTATTGATTATTATAAGGACGAAAATCTTAAACAAGGCAAGGTGAGCTTGACTTTTCGGTTGGTGTTTCAGTCGGCAAGCCGCACCCTAAAAGACGAAGAGGTGAATAGAGAAGTAGACCGAATAATCAAGGTTTTAAGCGGTAAATTCGGCGTGAAGCCCCGTTAGACCCCCTTGTTTTAGAGCCTGATTTTTAGTATAATTTATACTGTACCCGAATCACAGGGTAATTTATTTTGTGTTTTGTCAAGATGGGGAAAAGCAAAAAAGAAACAAAAGAAAAAATAAGAGAGAAGAAAGAAACCGAAACCAGCCGGGAACCGTCATACACCGCTAAAGATATTTATGTTCTCGAGGGACTAGAGCCGGTTCGCAAACGGCCGGGTATGTATATTGGCTCGACCGGGCCGGACGGTTTGCACCACTTAGTCTGGGAAGTTGTCGACAACTCGATCGATGAAGCTATGGCTGGCTATGCCAAAAATATAACGGTCGAAATTCTTCCGGGAAACAAAGTGAGCGTGACTGATGACGGCCGCGGCATTCCGGTTGATATCCACCACCAGACAAAGAAATCGGCCTTGGAAACCGTGATGACCACTCTCCATGCCGGCGGAAAATTCGGCGGCGAATCTTATAAAGTGGCCGGAGGGCTCCACGGCGTGGGCGTCTCGGTGGTGAACGCCCTTTCCGAATGGTTGAGGGTCGAAGTTTGCCGCGAAGGCGGCCGCTATTTTCAGGAATACAAGCGGGGCGCGCCTCTGGCGCCGGTTAAAAGAATCGGCTCCTGTGAGACAAAAGGAACAAAAGTGATTTTCTCGCCCGACCCCTCTGTTTTTTCGGCCATAGATTTCAGCGACAAAAGAATTCTGGATCATTTGCGCGAGCAAGCTTATCTGACCAAAGGCATCAGGATAGTTTTTGTCGATTATCGGCCGTCGCCGCCCTTTTATTACGCTTTCAACTTTTCCGGAGGAATAAAATCCTTTGTCGAGTATCTTAACGAAGAAGGCGATCCGTTTATCCAGAATGAAATTTTTTATATCGACCGGGAGAAAGACAAAATCGGAGTGGAAATAGCCCTGGCTTACACCGAAGGAATGGAAGTCCAGGAATACAGCTTCGCCAACAATATCCATACGAGTGACGGCGGAATGCATCTTACCGGTTTCAGGTCGGCTCTGACGAGGACGCTCAATGATTACGCGAGGAGCAATAATTATTTGAAAAGCGCCGACGATAATCTCTCTGGCGACGATGTTCGGGAAGGTTTGGTGGTTGTCGTTTCGGTAAAAATTTCCGAACCGCAATTCGAGGGGCAAACCAAGGCCAGATTGGGCAATCCCGAAGCGAGGAGCGCGGTTGAAGCCGTGGTTAACGAGACTTTTAAAGAATTCTTGGAAAGGCATTCGGCTGACGGGAAGCGGATCATCGAAAAATGCCTTTTGGCGGCCAAGGCCAGAAAAGCCGCCAAAGCGGCCAAAGACACGGTTTTGCGGAAGGGGGTGCTGGACGGGTTGACTCTGCCCGGTAAATTGGCTGATTGCCAGACAAGAAAAATAGAAGAAGCCGAGCTTTTCATTGTCGAAGGAGACAGCGCCGGCGGTTCAGCCAAGCAAGGAAGAGACAGACGTTTCCAGGCCATTCTGCCTTTGCGCGGTAAAATATTGAACGTTGAAAAAGCGCAAGTTCACAAGATGCTTTCCAACAATGAAATCCGTTCGCTAATCGTGGCTTTAGGGACAGCCATTGCTCACGAGTTTGATTTGTCAAAAATTCGTTACGGCAAGATTATTTTGATGACCGACGCCGACGTTGACGGCGCCCACATCCGGACATTGCTCCTTACGCTTTTCTACCGCTATTTTTCGGCGATAATTGAAAACAAGCATCTCTATATCGCCCAACCGCCTTTATACCGTATCCAAAAAGCCAAGGAAGTTCACTACGGTTACAACGAAGACGATAAGGCGAGAATTTTGAAAAACCTCGGCAGCGAGTCTGCCAATATCCAGCATTACAAAGGTTTGGGCGAAATGAACCCCGGCCAATTATGGGAGACGACTATGGACCCGGAAGTTCGCAAGCTAAAAGTCGTAACCATCGAAGACGCCAAAGAAGCCGATCGGATGTTCGATATTCTGATGGGGAGCGAAGTCGAACCGAGAAAACGCTTCATCCAGATCCACGCCGCTTCGGTCAAAAATCTTGACATTTGACGGCAGAAAATCTAATTTAAGATATAAAACTGTGCGTGCTAAAAAATTTTTCAGCGAAGCTTTGACGGAAATCCGCCGCGTAAATTGGCCCAGCCGGCGAGAGTCCGTAAAAATGGTTTTGGTGGTCATAGGTTTTTCATTGGCGGTGGCGGCTTTCCTGGGTTTTTTTGATTTTCTCTTTGTGAACTTTATCAAGACCATCGTCAAATAAGCAAAAAATGTCCAAGGCTAAATCCAAAACCGAAGATATTAAAATAAAAGACGAGACCGGCCATTGGTATGCCGTCCATACTTATTCGGGCTACGAAGACGCGGTCGCCCGCTATTTGCGGCAACGCATCGACTCGCTCGAAGTCGGAGATAAAATTTTTAATATCATTGTCCCCAAAGAGAAAAAAATAAAGATTAAAAACGGCAAGCGCGTGCTCGTCGAAGAAAAAATTTATCCGGGCTATGTTTTGGTGGAAATGGTGATGGGGCCGGACACTTGGTATATCGTGAGGAATACGCCTCGCGTAACCGGTTTTGTCGGCGCAGACAGCACTACGCCGGCTCCTCTCTCCAAGGACGAGGTGGATTCTTTGATGATGAGGATGAGGGAAGAAACGCCGGTTTTTAAGATTGATATTCGGGAGGGCGATTTGGTGAGGATTACCGAGGGGCCGTTTAAAGACACCGAAGGAAAAGTTTCCGAAGTCGACGAGTCCAAAGCTCGCATAAAAGTTCTGGTTTCGATTTTCGGCCGGGATACGGCAGTGGAAATTGACGCTTTGCAGGCGAAGAAAGTGTAGGGAGCGACATTAAGTATTAAGTATTAGGCATTAAGCGTTGGGCGTGAGAAAAATTTATATAAGTTCTTGACGCTTGACGCCTGATGCCTGTAATCTGAATTAACATGGCTAAACCCATCAAAACCGTTTTGAAACTGCAAATAGAGGCGGGCAAGGCTAATCCGGCGCCGCCGGTTGGTCCGTCTTTGGGCCAACACGGGGTGAATATCCAGCAATTCTGCCAGCAGTTCAACGAAGCGACCAAGGATATGACCGGTGACATTGTTCCGGCGGAAATCACGGTTTATGAAGACCGGAGTTTTGATTTCAAACTGAAAACTCCTCCGGCTTCTGACTTGCTCCGCAAGGCAGCCGGCGTAAGCAAGGGATCGGCTGTTCCCCAGAGAGACAAAGCCGGGAAAATAACCAAGGAAGACTTAAGAAAAATCGCCGAGAAAAAAATGGCGGATTTGAACGCCGACAATATCGAAGCGGCCGAGAGAATAATCGCCGGCACAGCCAGATCAATGGGCATAGAAATCATATGATTTTATCGGACAGAGACATAAAAAAAGCGCTCGAATCCGGCAGGATAAAAATCGAACCCTTCCCTGATTTTGACAAACAGCTTGATGCCTGCTCTGTCGATTTTCATTTAGCCGATAAATTTCGAGTTTTCAACTATTCCGGCCATCCGTATATTGACCTCAAAAAAGGCTTTGAAGCAGAGCAAATTATGAGAGAAGTGATCGTGCCCGAAGATAAGCCTTTTGTTATGCAGCCGGGCGATTTTGTGCTCGCCGCCACTGTCGAATCCCTGGAACTCGCCGATGATATTTTAGGACGGATCGAAGGCCGCAGCTCGCTCGGCAGATTGGGGATAATTGTCCACGGCACCGCTTCGATTTTCCATCCCGGTTGGCGCGGTTGCGCCACCATGGAACTTGGCAATCTTGGCGTGATGCCGGTAGCTTTGTATCCCGGAATGAGAATTTGTTCGTTTACCTTTGAAGAAGTTTCGAGCAAAGTGGAAGTTCCTTATTGGAAAAAGAAAGGCCATAAATACGGCGGCCAAAAGGGGCCGATGGCGTCAAAAATCGGGAAAGAGATTGATAGCTAACGACCGGCGGCCACGACGCACGACCGGCTAGCTGGTCGCTAATCATCTTTCTAATTCCACGAAAGCGCAGGTTTTGTCGCCGCATATAAATTCTTCGCGGCGCACCACTTTATTGAAAACGGAATAATCCGGAAAAAAAACGTCGGCTTCGTAGTTGCCGGGGACAAGGGTAAGATAAAGTTTATCGGCTTGTTTTATCGCTTGTTCGTATACTTGGCCGCCGCCGATAATAAAAATTTCTTCTTTTTCAATTTCGCGGCCCTTTTCGAGCGCGTTCTCGAAAGAAGAAGCGACCAAGCAGTTTTTGGGTTTAAAATCAGGGTCGCGGCTAATGACGATATTTTTGCGTTCCGGCAGAGCCCGGCCGATGGATTCAAAAGTTTTTCTGCCCATCACGACCGTGTGCCCGGTGGTCAAGCGCCGGAACCGTTTCAAATCTTCGGGTATGCGCCACAACAGTCGGTTGTTTTTTCCGATAGCGAGATTTTCTGCCACGGCGGCGATGATGCTGACTTTGGGGTCGTTCATATCACCAATAATTTTTTAATAAAAGATTTTAATTGAGATTTTATAGTCGGATATCTATCGCTTAAAAAATCTTCCTTGGTAACCCATCGGCAGGCTGTGATATTGCCGTCAGATTCGAATTTATTGGCCTCGTCAAGATTTATTTGAAAATTAAGAGGTTCGGCGAGATAGGTCAGAGCGTTGATCAGTTGATCGGTGATTACCTGCCGGAAATTGTACGAGCCTATTTTTTTTATCACTTTAATGTCTAGATGAACTTCTTCTCTAATTTCGCGCCTTAGCGTTTCTTCGGGCGATTCTCCTGGTCGGATCTTTCCGCCCGGCAGCTCCCATAGAATATTGCCCGAAATATTATGCTGGATTATCAGGAATCTTTTCTTGTCGGGATGGATGATCAATGCTTTGGCAGTGAAAGCGGGCATTTTTAAAAACCGCCGATATTGGCGATATCGGCTTTAATCGCCGGATGCGGGTCGTAATTTTCTATTACAATGTCTTCGAACCGGAAATCATCGATATTTTTGACCAGCGGGTTAAGTTTCAGAGCGGGGAATGGTCGGGGTTCGCGCGAAAGCTGTATTTTGACCTGCTCGAAGTGATTGGAATAAATATGGACGTCGCCGAAGAAATGGACGAATTCTCCGGCTTCAATGCCAATGATTTGAGAGACCATAGCGAGCAGCAAGGAGTAACTTGCGATATTAAAAGGCACGCCTAAAAACATATCGGCGCTCCGCTGGAACATTCCCAAGTTAAGCTTGTTGTTAACCACGGCGAATTGAAAAGTAGTGTGGCAAAAAGGCGGAATTTCATTGGCGTTTCCTTCGGAAGCCATAGCATAAATAAAATCCGGATTCCAGGCGGAAACGACATAGGATTTCCGGTAGGGTTTGTCTTTTAAGCCGGAGATAACCCAGCCAAGCTGGTCTATTTTTCTGCCGTCAGAAGCCGGCCATTGGCGCCACATCCGGCCGTAGACGGCAATCAGACCCCCCCACGTCTTTACGAATTCGCTGTCAGCCGGTTCCTCCTTAATTCGAGCGATAAATTCTTCCTGCGTCATATCAGGCAGAGCTCCGTTCGAAGCTAAAGACTGCTTGTGGTAGCGTTTCCAGGCCCATTCGTCCCAAATGTGCACGTCATTGTCGACCAGATATCTGATGTTGGAGTTGCCGCTCAAAAACCATAATAATTCGTGGATTACGCCCCGGCTAAAAACTTTTTTGGTGGTGAGCAAGGGAAATCCTCGATTTAGGTCAAAGCGCATTATCCGGCCGTAGACCGAACGGATAAATGGAGGGCTCTCGCCTTTGGTTTGGTATAACTCGAGGATTTCCGGCGTAAAAAACAGCTGTTTGTCCGAGCCGTTTTCTAAAATGTCTTTAAGCAGATTGAGATATTGGCATTCAGGATGATTCTGGTCCATCGGATTATTCGATTACAAATATTTTATCGGTGCCGTAATATTCCGGCCAGTGTTCGTTGTAATAAGCGAACATTCTTTCCAGCCGGCTCTGTTCGAGTTCGGCGAGACCCAATTCTCGGATGAGACGGCGCAAGCCTTCCTTGGCCGCCTCCGTTTTATTTATATCGTCGATCAGCGTTTCAAATTCGGTCAGATAACCGTAGCCGGCGTTTTTGTCGATGCTTACCGAGGCGTCGAGGAACTTATAGGAATTCCTTTCTCGCGACCATTTGGCCTGGTAGCGGAATCCGGCCTCGAGAATCAACCCGTCCAATTCGTCGAGGGTCAGATTTTTAGTTGGGAGTTCCAGTTCCAGCCGGGCAATGCCGTTTGCGCTCGTCGTGTCGTCGACAGAAGCTTTGACCACGAGAAATATTCCTTTGTCGTTATCCCGCGTGCGGACCGAATAATCAACTGATTTTTCCGCGACCTCAAGAAGCCGGGTAAAGTTAGCCCCAGCGAGAAACGGTTTTACTTTGACGGCTAGCAGAGAAAGGCGGCCATCGATAAAATAGTGATTTTTCTGTTTTTCCGAGCCCAAAAAAATCAAGCCCGGGTCGAGTCCTTTCATTTTGGAGACAAGTTCGTTAGCCAGCCCTTCTTCTCCCAAGAGGCATTTGATTTCGATCTCGTAGGAAGGCATTTAATATATAATGTATAAGGTAAAGAGCAAAATGTAAAACGCAAAACGAGTTTTTTGAATTTTCCTGCCAGACTGTTAAAATGAAACCAAGGCTATGAATTACGAACCGGTTATCGGATTGGAGATACACGTCGAGCTAAAGACAAAAACCAAGATGTTCTGCGGCTGCCGGAACGACAGCGAGGAAAAGCATCCTAATCTTAATGTCTGCCCGATTTGTCTGGGGCAGCCCGGGGTTTTGCCCTCCATAAACCTCGAGGCGGTAAAATCTGTTTTAAGACTGGGTCTTGCTCTGGGAGCCAAAATTCCTTCAGTCTCCAAATTTGACCGCAAAAGTTATTTTTATCCTGACCTGCCAAAAGGTTATCAGATTTCCCAGTACGATGAGCCGCTGGTTTTAGACGGAAAACTTAGAGGGATAAGAATCAGACGGATCCATCTCGAAGAAGACACGGCCAGACTCCAGCACAGTCCGGATATGAAAGAAAGCCTTGTTGATTTTAACCGCGCCGGCATTCCGCTTATGGAGCTCGTCACCGAACCAGACATCAAAAACGGCGATGAAGCGGTGGCTCTTGCCAAAGAGTTGCGGCTGATTTTCCGGTATTTGGGAATTTCTTCGGCTGAAATGGAAAAAGGAGAGATGCGCGTCGAAGCCAATATTTCGCTGACTAAAGACCGAGAGTCGTGGAACAAAGTCGAAGTTAAAAACTTAAATTCTTTTAGGGCCGTCGGCGAAGCCATTAATTACGAGATAAAGAGACAAGCCGAAATTATCTCGGCCAACGGAAAAATTATCCAGGAGACGCGCGGCTGGGATGCGGAGAAAGGAAGAACTTTAAGTCAGAGAAGCAAAGAAGAAGCCCACGACTACCGGTACTTGCCGGAACCGGACTTGCCGCCGCTTGATTTGACCAGGGCCGGGCTTCTTAATCTCGAAGAACTTAGACTCTCCATTCCCGAGCTGCCCGAAGAAAAAAGACAGAGATTTGCGAGGGAGTTCGGAGCGCTCGACCAGAAACAAATCGAAATTTTAATCGAAGAGAGACGGCTGGCTCAAATATTTGAAGAAACAATTTCCGAACTGATAGCCGAGGAAGGCGAAGAGACTATAAGCAAAGAGAGGAAAAACGAGCTTACCAAACTAGTCTTCAATTATTTGACGAGCGATATCAAAGGAATGCTGAACGAAGAGGGAACAGCCGTCGAGAATTTAAAAATTACGCCGGAAAACCTTGCCGATCTAATCTTTCTGGTCGGGAAAGGCGAGATTTCAAGCCGCATTGCCAAAGACCTTTTGAAAGAAATGTTTCGAAGCGGACTCGATCCGAGAGCCATTATGGCTGAAAAGAAAATTTCCCAGGTGTCTGACAAAGAGGTTGTTGCTGAAGCAGTCGAGGCTGTTCTGGCGGATAATCCCCGAGCCCTCTCTGATTATAAAAAAGGCAGAGAAAACGCCCTCCAGTTTTTGATCGGCCAGACTATGGCTAGACTTAAAGGCCAAGGCAACCCGGATGTCATAGCCGAAATTTTGAAAGAAAAACTCAAGCGGTTTTAGCCGGAGTTTTTTATAAAATCCCGGACCAGCTTTAGGGCTTCGGTTTTATTTTTGATCCATTTGATGTCCTGGTGTTTTTTGAACCAGATTAGCTGGCGCTTGACGTATTGACAGTGCTTTTTTTCGAGCGTCTCCGCCATTTCTTGGCGAGTCAGTAATCCGCGAAGATAGCGGCTGATATAACGGCACTCCAGACCGAAATTATCAATTCTTTTCCAGCTCAAACCCTTGGTTCGGAGATCGGCTATCTCTTTAATCATTCCTTTTTTGATCCTCGAGACAATCCGCCGGTTTATCTGTTTTTTTAGTTTTTCCATCGGCAGACGAATGCCTATTTTTAGGATTTGGTAAGGAGAATGCTTTTTTAATTCAGGCGTTTTGCCTAGGGCGAGCGCGATTTCCAAGGCGCGAACCAGCCGATGTTTATTGAAACGGTCGATATTTCCGGCTCTTCTGGGGTCAACTTTCTTTAATCTGTTGAACAATTCTTCTTTAGTCTGTTTCGCGAGTTTTTGCCGGAGTTTTTCGTTGGGTGGAACAGCCGGCAGTTTGTAACCGTAAATCAAAGCGTCTATATACAAACCGCTGCCGCCGCAGATTATCGGCAGATTTTCTTTTTTCAAGACGCTTTTTATGGCTCGTTCGGCCAGTTTCTGGTAGCGGCTGACAGTAAAAGTTTTTTTGGGAGAGGCGACAGCGAGAAGGTGGTGGGGCACCCCTTTCATTTCTTTTTTGGATATTTTTCCGCTGGCTAAATTCAAACCTTGATAGACTTGACGCGAGTCAGCTGAAATAATCTCGCCGTTAAATTTCTTGGCGAGCCTGATTGCCAGCTCGGATTTGCCCGAAGAAGTCGGACCGAGAACGACGATAATTTTCGGCTTGCCGGCCTTCATAGAGTTGGAGAAAAGAGCTTATTTTTTCTCTTCGATTTCTTTTTTAATCAAAGAAATGAATTCGTGAGCGGCTTTTAAGCCCATATCTCCCTCGCCGCGTTTTCTCACCGAAACAGTCCCTGATTTAATTTCATTGTCTCCGACAACGAGAATATAAGGTATTTTTTGAGTTTCTGCTTCGCGGATGCGCTTGCCCAAAGTTTCGTTTAGATCCGGCATTTCGGCGCGGATGCCCGCTTCTTTCAGGAGCCGGTCGATTTTTTGGCCGTAGTCCGAATGCTTGACGCTCACAGGCAGAATGGCGATTTGTACCGGCGCGAGCCACAGCGGAAAGGCGCCGGCGTAATGCTCAACGAGTATTCCCATAAATCTTTCAAACGAGCCCATAATAGTTCGGTGGATCATCACCGGTCTTTTTTCTTTCCCGCCTTGATCAATATACCGGCAGGCAAATTTTTCCGGCATCTGGAAATCGAGTTGGATAGTGGCGCATTGCCAAGTCCGTTCCAAGGAGTCGTTTAATTGATAGTCGATTTTCGGGCCGTAAAAAGCGCCGTCTTTTTCCTTGACTCCGTAATTTTTTCCGTAGATTTCTTTTAAAATTTTTGTTAGCGCCGCCTCGGCTTTTTTCCAGGTCTTGGGGTCACCCATATAATCGTCTGGGCGGGTCGAAAGGTAGGCTTTGTGTTTCATGCCGAACGGACGGTAAATTTTGTCAACCAGAGCAATCACTTTTTTGATTTCCGACTCAATCTGGTTTTCGGCAAGGAAAATATGGGCGTCGTCTTGGACAAATTGCTGCACTCGGAATAAACCGTTCAGTTGACCGGATTTTTCTTTCCGGGTAATAAGCCCAGGTTCCGAATAACGGAGGGGCAAGTCCCGGTAGGATTTCAGAGAATTGTTATAGATTAGAATTGCTCCCGGGCAATCCATCGGCCGTAGGGCGAATTCTTTTTCGCCTTTCTCGGTTTTTAGGAAATACATATCGTCTTGGTAGTGATCCCAGTGGCCGGATTTTTTCCAAATTGAAACATCGAGCATTGATGGACATAGAATCATGTCGTAATCGAATTCCTTCTGGGCTTCTATCCAAAATTTTTTGAGTTCGTTGTAAACGATCGAGCCCTTGGGGTGAAAGAAAGGCATGCCGGGCGCGACATCGTGGAAAGAAAATAGGTCCAGTTCTTTGCCGAGTTTCCGGTGGTCTCTTTTTTCAGCCTCTTCGGTTTTTTTGAGACAATCAGTGAGCGCTTCTTTATTTTCAAAAGCCAGGCCGTAGATCCGTTGGAGTTGGGGATTTTTTTCATTTCCCCGCCAGTAGGCGCCGGCGATTTTCACGAGCTTGAATCCCTCCGGGTCGATTTCTTTGGTCGATTTTACGTGCGGTCCGGCGCAGAGGTCGGTAAAAAGGGGAGAGCTGGAAGATCCGCAGGTTTTGAAAATAGTTATCGGCTTTTTCGTTTTTTTGATTTCCTTGATCAGTTCCAGTTTATAGGGCTGGGATTTAAATATTTTTTTGGCCTGGCCGAGAGTCACGGTTTCTTTTTTGAACTTCAGGTTTTTTTTGACGAGTTCTTTCATCCGGTTTTCGAGCGCCGCTAAATCGTGATCGGCAATTTGGATATCGAAATCATAATAAAAACCGTTTTCGATAACCGGGCCGATGCCTAATTTGGCCAGGGGGAATTTTTCGAGAACCGCCATTGCCAAGAGATGAGAAAGCGAATGGCGGACGCGCTCCATTTTTTTTTCTAGATTTTTTTTACTTGGTTGCATATGATTTTCGGATCGCCGTTCTTCTTTGAGAGGCGGCCGTCGATTTCCAAAAGGGCGTTTTCTTGCCAGAGTTGAGCGCTCTTAGCCAAAACGTCGTTAAAAACCAAGACCTCGATATTATTGCTTAAATCCTCGATTTTCGCAAAGAGCATCGGCTGTCCGTTTTTGGTGTTAAAACGGCTTATTTTAGAGACCAAGCCGGCGATATGCAAGAGAGCTCCGTCTCTTGCGGCTAGCGCTTCGGCGATCGAACTCCTGCCTTGTTTTTTCAGGTCTAAATTTTTGAGAGGATGGTCGGTCACGAACAAGCCCAAAAGTTCTTTCTCCCAGGATAGTTTTTCTTCTCGGCTGGTCGGTTCGACGCTTTTGAGCTTGAGAGTCATTTTTGGCATTCCGCCGAAAAGATTCGACTGGACAACAGTCGACGATTTTTTATAGACGCTTACCATTCTCAAGATTTCGTCGATATTGGCGAGCAGAGTTTTTCTTTCGTTGCCGAAAGAATCCAGCGTTCCGCTTTTAATGAGACTCTCCAGAGATTTTTTGTTCAGATCGCGATGGTTGACGCGGGTTATAAGGTCCTCCAGGTTTTTATAAGGGCCGCCGCGGAATCTTTCTTCGACAATGGCAGAAGCAATGTTCCCGCCGATATTTTTTATGGCCAGGAGTCCGAAACGAATGTTTCTGTCTTCCGGGACAAAATCGGTGTAGCTCTGGTTGATGTTTGGCGGCAGAACTTCTATTTTCAGGCGCCGGCATTCGTTGGCGAGCACGGTGATCCGTTCGACGTCTCCGGAATCGTTATTGAGGAGGCTCGTCATAAATTCCACCGGATAGCGAGCCTTGAGATAAGCGGTTTCGTAGCCGATTAAGGCGTAGCAGACCGAGTGCGATTTGTTGAACCCGTATCTCGCGAACGGCTCCACCAGCTTCCACAAACTTTCTCCCAGCTTTCTGTTGCCCATTGTTTTTTCGACGCCGGAAATGAATTTTTCCGCCTGCTCGTCGAGAAGGGATTTTATTTTCTTGCCGACAGCTTTTCTTAAAATATCCGCTTCAGCCAGAGAAAAACCGGCCAGTTCCTGGGCGATTCTCATCAGTTGTTCCTGGTAGACCATAATGCCGTAGGTCGGTCGGAGTATCGGCTCGAGCTTGGGGTGGAGGTAGGTAATCGGTTCTTTGCCGTGTTTCCTCTCGATGTACTTGGGGATAAGCTCCATCGGTCCCGGCCGGAACAAGGCGACCATCGCCACCAAATCGTTGAAGTGAGTCGGCTTCATCACCGTAAGCCACCTCGTCATTCCCGAACCTTCAAACTGGAAAACGCCGACAGTTTCTCCGCGCTGGATTAATTCGAAAGTCTCCTGGTCGTCAAGGGAAATCTCGCTAATTTTAAGAACCACCCCTTTCTCTTTTAAGAGGCGCAGGGTGTCTTCGATGACCGTCAGGTTTTTCAGACCCAGGAGGTCGATTTTAAGGAGCCCCAGGTCTTCGACGGCGTGCATTTCGTATTGGGTTATGACGGCGGTTTCGTCCTGGGGAGACCGCTGGAGCGGAGCGTAGTTCACCAGCGGTTCTTCCGAGACAACCACGCCGGCGGCGTGCACCGAGGCGTGGCGGGCGACCCCTTCGAGCCTCGAGGCGACATCAATGATTTTTTTAACGTCTGCGTTGGCCTGGTATTCGCTTCTTAACTCCTCGACTGTTTCCAGATATTGTTCCAGTTTTGATTCGGATTTTTCTTGGTTCACTTCAAAAGGAATGAGGCGGGCAATGTGGTCGACAAAACTGTAAGGATAGCCCATGGCTCGGCCGGCGTCTCTCACCGCCGCCCGGGCGGCCATAGTTCCGAAAGTGATTATCTGGACCACCCGGTCTTCTCCGTATTTGTCTTTGAGATAGCCCAGGACTTCGTTCCTGCGGTCGTAGGCAAAGTCAATGTCAATATCCGGCATTTGAATCCGCGCCGGGTTTAAAAATCTTTCAAAAAGCAGGTCGTGTTCCAGGGGATTTACCTCGGTGATGTTTAAAACATAAGAAACCAAACTGCCGGCAGCCGAGCCCCGGCCCGGGCCGACCACGATGCCGTGGTCTTTTGCCCAGCGGACAAAATCCTGGACAATGAGGAAATAATCGCTGAAACCGGTTTTTTCAATGACTCCAAGCTCGTATTCCAGGCGCTCCAGAGCGTTTTTGTCTTTTTCGGAAAATCGTTCTTTGAATTTCTGGCGGGACAGCGTTTGTAAATAGGAATTGCTGGTTTGGTCCGGCGGGACATCGTATTTCGGCAGATGAAGTTTGCCGAGTTCGAATTCAAAATTGCATTTTTCGGCGATTTTTAGAGTATTTTCAAGGGATGGCGGAGCGTCTCTAAAATCTTCGGCCATTTCCTCGGCCGACTTTAGCGACAAGTCGAAATTTTTGGCGCTCAATCTTTCTTCGTTGTCCAGCCGGTTGTTTGTCTGGACAGCCAGAAGCACTTCGTGGATCGGCGCGTCTTCTTTTTTCAGGTAGTGGGAATCTTGGGTAGCGACGAGTTCGATGCCTAATTCAGAAGCTATTTCTTTAAGACGCGGATGGAGTTCTCGCGAGTGGGGCTGGAGTTCGATGTAAAAATCATCGGCGAAAAGATTTTTGTAAAAAGCGGCCGCTTTTCGGGCTTCTTCCAGTCTTCCGTTTTGGATGAGTCTGTCTATTTCTCCGCAAAAGCAGCCCGAGAGGCAGACCAAGCCCTCATGGTGTTTTTCCAAGAGCTCCTTGTCGATTCGCGGTTTGTAATAAAAACCTTCGAGGTGGGATTTGGTGATAAGGCGGATCAGGTTTTGATAACCGATTTTGTCTTTGACAAGAAGCGTGAGGTGATAGCGGAGACTGTCGGTCTCCGGATTTTTAGAGAAACGGGAGCCTGAAGCGAGATAGAGCTCGGCGCCGATAATGGGTTTGATATTCTGCCCCCGGGCTTTTTTATAAAATTCAACGGCGCCGTATAAATTTCCGTGGTCGGTTAAAGCCAGAGCCTCCATCCCGAGTTTTTTGGCGTAGCTTACGAGTTCGTCTATCTTTGACAATCCGTCGAGTAAAGAGTAGTGACTGTGTACGTGAAGGTGAACGAATTTCATTGCCTTTCATTATAGAGAACTAATGGCCGAAGACAAAGTTAGATTTCTTCCGCTTTATTTTATTTTTAGCTCGATTATCATAAAACCTGATGGAACGCTATATAATGGGCATTGACGAGGTCGGCCGGGGAGCTCTGGCGGGTCCGGTGGTAATTTCGGCTGTGCTGGTGTCTCATAAATTTTCGATTCCTTCCCGAATCAGATTCATAAAGCTTGAGGATTCCAAAAAACTTACGCCTTCCGAGAGACAGCTCTGGTGCGATTGGCTGAAAAACAGACTAAGACAAGACAAGGCGAATAAAAGAGAAAAAATAGCCTGCGTCTCGATAAGCGCGAGGATCTATCCTAAAAGGATAGACGAAATTAATATTTCTCGGGCGGCCAATCTGGCCGCTTACGAAGTCCTGAAGAGGAGCGTCCGATTATTAACGGCCGATGGTTCGACCCGCTTCGACCTCAAGATTTATCTGGACGGCGGCTTGTATTTTCGGAGCCGAAATTTCCAATCCGAACTTTCAAAAAAATTCATTTGTCATCCAATGTTTCGAGAATCTAAAATTAAAAAATTGGAAATCAAGACCGTAATCAAGGGAGACGAAAAATTAAGAGCGATTAAATTGGCTTCGATTATGGCCAAAGTAAGCCGCGACAGTTATATGCGAAAACAATCCAAGTCATACCCGTTCTATGATTTTCATGAGCATAAAGGCTACGGCACCAAAGCGCATTTCGAGTCGATTAGAAAACACGGTTTGAGTAAAATTCACAGATTGACATTCGCGAGCAAACGCCTTAAGATAAATAATAATAAAACTTAAATAAGAGCTTCTTAATTAGATTATGCCGCCTCCAGCCAAACATCATTCAAAGTCCAAAGTCGGAAGACGAAGAGCGCATTTGGCCAAAGAAACCGAAAAACTAGTGAAGTGTCTTAAATGCGGCGGTTCGGCGAGACAGCACCGGGTTTGTCTTGGTTGCGGTTTTTTTGGTTCAAATCTTAAAAACAGCTAAAATTTAGGCGCAAGAATTTTAAAAACTTAAAACTCCAGAAAAAATGTCTGCGCGACAGCTAGGCCGTTCGATGGCGCTCCAATCGCTATACGAGTGGGATTTCTATCGAGGGAGAGAGAATATCCAGCCTATTCTGGAGAAGAATATCGAGGAGTTTGTCCCTGATTTTGAAGAAAAAGACTTTATCAATCGTTTGGTCGGCGGAGTCTTGTCAAAACAATCCGAACTCGACGACATCATTTCCAAAGCGGCGCCGGATTGGCCGCTCGAGCAGATCTCTCTCGTCGACCGCAATGTTCTGCGAATCGGTCTCTATGAATTGCTTTTCGTCGATAGAAACGAGGTGCCGCCGCGCGTGGCTATCAACGAAGCCATAGAACTCGCCAAAGCTTACGGCGGCCCCAATTCGGGCAAATTCGTGAACGGCGTTTTGGGAACGGTCTACCGCGAACTCGGCGAACCGGACAAAGACGAAATCCCCAAAAAAGAACTAAAAAAGATGAAGGCTCGCAAAGCAGAACAAAAAAACAAAAAGAGAGCGTCGGCCGGAAAAAAAGAGGAAAATAAATAGAAGAACCGTGAATCAAGCCGCCCTAGAATCAAAAATAAGCGTCAAGTTCAAAAATAAAGATTTATTGCTGGAAGCGCTGACCCACCGGTCGTACCTGAACGAAAATCCGTCCTGGAGGATTTCCCATAACGAACGTCTGGAATTTTTAGGCGACGCGGTTTTGGAACTCGCGGTCACCCGTTATCTTTTTGAGCGCTACCCGGAAGGAGAAGAGGGGAAGCTGACTTTGTTTCGGGCGGCTTTGGTGAACACCAAGATGCTCTTTAAGGTGGCCGGAGACCTCGGACTCCAAAAACACCTTTTGGTCTCGAAAGGCGAGGCCGAGGCGAGCGGCAAGGCGGCCGAGACGATTTTGGCCGACGCCTTCGAGGCTCTGGTCGGCGCCATTTATCTGGACCAGGGTTATGAAACAGCCTTTAATTTCATAAAAAAAATTCTTCTGCCGTATCTGCCGGAAATAGAAAAAAGCGGGCTCTATAAAGACTCGAAGAGTTTGCTCCAGGAGATTGTCCAGAGCGATTACCGGGTCACTCCCACTTACCGCGTGCTTGAGGAGTTCGGCCCGGATCACGAAAAGACCTTTCGGGTGGGCGTCTACTTCGGCGACGAACTCAAAGCCAAAGGAACCGGCGCTTCCAAACAAGAGGCTGAAATCGAAGCCGCCAAAGAATCGCTCCGGCTTTTGGGATATTCCAGCCAAGAATAATCGCTTTAATGGCAAAAATATTTGAACTTTGTCCAGAAATCAAAACCAAAGAAAAGTTGGCCGAGATATTCAAGAGGATAAACTTCCCGTCGGCTTTAGAAATCGTTGTCCAGCACCTGGGAAAGGAGCCGAATTATTATCTGGTTTTTCCCGAAAAATATTTCAAGCGAGCGAGATTTTTATTAAACGGCGGATTTCCGGGGATCCAAGCCAAAGAGGTTGATGATTACGCTCTTTTTCATCACGCCGGAGAGACAGCAGGCGCTTACGGAGAGGCGCTCGACAACGATAAATTTTTTAACCTAGATTTCAAACGAATAGATTTTTCAAAAGTGAACGAGGTTGCCGAATCCGCTCTAATTCAGATACTGTTTAATCCTTTTAAGAAAGAGAGACGGTTCGAGATTCGTTTTTTATCGTCGGCGCCGAGTCTCTACCAGGCGAAAGAGATACTGGGGGCTATTGTTTCGGCTTTCGGAGAATATAAAATACGCGAACCGCAAAACAAAAAACTCTTCATTAACAAGGTAAATTTCCGCGAGCCGTAAATTTCCCAAAATTTCTCGGTTATTGTTATAATAGAAAAGAAGAGCGGCGGGAGAGCACTCGTTAATGCAAATAGTAATGGAGGTCACCACTGCCGCTCTTCATTTTTAGCCAAAAAAATTTTAAAGCGGTGGCCGAATTCAAAAAGAACATATCTCTCAAAGATTATTCCAATTATCGGATCGGCGGTCCGGCCGAGTATTTTTTTGAAAGCCGAACCGTCGAAGAAACGCGGGCGGCGCTTGAGAAGTGGCGAGAGATTTTTAACGGCGACCAGAGCAAGATTTTTATTTTAGGCGGCGGCACCAATATTCTTTTCAGAGACCAGGGCTTTGCCGGCTTGGTCTTGAAAATCAGCATTAATTTTATTTCTCCGTCTCTCTCCGGGGAGGCCGAGGTTCGAATCGGCGCTGGCACGCCTATGGCGGAAGTGGTCGCTTTCTCGGAAAAACGAGGCTGGTCAGGGTTGGAATGGGCGGCCGGCTTGCCCGGCAGAGTAGGCGGCGCCATTTACGGCAATGCCGGCGCTTTCGGCCGAGAGATAAAAGATTCGGTGCTCGAAGTCGAGAGCCTCGATATTTTTGAACCTGATAAAATTATCCGGCGGACGGACAAAGATCGCTGTTTTAATTACCGTTCGAGCGTCTTCAAGGAAAACAACCGGGAAATTATTTTACAAGCAAGATTTAAATTCGAGCCTTCTTCGTTGTCCTCGGTCGCCCGAGAAATCAAAAAAAACATCAATTACCGGAAAGAGAGACAGCCCTTGGAATATCCGAGCGCCGGCAGCGTCTTTAAAAACGTGGATTTGAAAAAAGTGCCGGAAAAATACAAAAAAATGTTTTCGGCGGTTATAAAAACCGACCCTTTTCCGGTTTTGCCGGCGGCTTTTTTGATAAGCGAAGCCGGGCTGAAAGGTCTGCGGCGCGGCGGCGCGATGCTTTCCGCCAAACACACGAATTTTATCGTAAATGCCGGTGGCGCTACCGCTTTCGACGTCTTATCTTTGATTGATTTAATCAAAAAGGAAATTCGACAGAAGTTTGATATCGAGTTAGAAGAGGAAATCAAGGTGGTTTAGACGGCGAGCTTTGGACCATCGATATTTTTTTAATTTGTAAAAAATAGAAATTAGTCGGTCTCCCTGAAATTTTGAGTTATCCACATGTTTTTTAAGTTCTATTTGTTCTAAAATTAGATTAAGCAGTTAGTGAGATTGAATGGTCGGCAATTTTCATTAGCGAAGAAATTTAAAAAATTTTTAGGGATGGCCAAAAAAAAGGCAGCTAAGAAGAAAACCGCCAAAAAAAGGAGATAATGTCAGTCTGTAGAACCCACCCCTTTTTCGGGGTGGGTTTTGCGTTAGAGACAAGTTTTATATTATAGTTTAGACGATGAAAATCAACATAAAATCGACCAATTTTGAATTGACGCCGGCCATCGCCGCTTATATTAAAAAAAAGATAAATTGTTTTGAGAAATTACTATCTGAAGCGGACGCCGTGTTGGATATCGAGGTGGCCAAAATTACCAGACATCATTCCAAGGGAAAAGTATTTTCTGCCGAAGCGAACTTGAAGCTGGCCGGCAGACTTTTGCGGGCCGAGAAAAAAGCCGAAGATTTGCGCGCGGCTATTGACGAGATCAAGGATTGCCTGTCGGAACAAATAAAAAAAATTAAAGATTCGCGGAGAAACTGATCCGCGCATTGACTGGAATGTTTTTGAAGTCGATTTTCGGCTCGCCGAAATTCAACCGCAGCGCGGCTGATAAATTAGTCAAAGCGATTAACGCCAAAGAGGCCGAAATTTCTGTTTTGAGCGACCTCGAGATAAAAGAAAAAAGCGACAGATTGAAGGAGCAGATTTCAGCCGGCGCTGATTTAGATGATCTATTGGTCGAGGCTTTTGCCCTGGCAAGAGAAGCGGGGAAAAGGACGCTGGGCCAGCGGCAGTTTGACGTCCAGATTTTAGGCGGAATTTATCTTCACCGCGGCTCGATTATTGAAATGCTGACCGGCGAAGGCAAAACCCTGGCCGTGACATCACCCGCTTTCCTCAACGCCTTAACCGGCAAAGGCGTCCACGTGGTGACTGTCAATGAATATCTGGCCAAACGGGACGCGGTCTGGATGGGCCAGATTTACCATTATTTGGGCTTAAAAACCGCCTGCCTGGTGCACGACGGCGCTTATATCTACGATCCGGTTTTTACCGTTTCCAAGGGCGAATCGCAAATTATCGATAAAGAGAGGGATATGACCGGCAGTTTTCTGGTCCAGGAAGAATTTTTGCGTCCTGTCTCGAGAAAAGAGGCGTATCTCGCCGACATCACTTACGGCACCAACCACGAGTTCGGTTTTGATTATCTTAGAGACAACTTGGTTCAGAAGAGAGAAGACCAGGTCAGCCGGCCTTATAGTTTTGCCGTTATCGACGAAGTCGACAGCATCCTGATCGACGAAGCGCGGACGCCGCTTATTATTGCCGCGCCCGACCAGTCTTCCAGCGAATTTTATAAACTGTTCAGTCGGACAGTCAGCCGTCTTAAGGAAGGAGAGGATTATTTGTTCGACGAGAACAACAAGTCGGTTGATCTTACCGAAACCGGCATTGACAAGGTGGAAAAACTTACCGGCGTCAAGGATATTTTTTCAGCCGAAAATATCCGTCTGGTGCATTACCTCGAAGCCTGTCTTAAAGCCAAAGAGCTTTTTTTGAAAGACAGGGATTATGTCGTGAAAAACCGAGAAATAATTATCGTCGACCAGTTCACCGGCCGGCTGATGTTCGGGCGGCGTTATTCCGCCGGTCTTCACCAGGCAATCGAAGCCAAGGAAGGAGTGGAGGTTCAGGAAGAATCCCGGACTTACGCCCAGATCACCATTCAAAACTTTTTTCGGCTGTACAAAAAAATCGCCGGTATGACCGGAACCGCCCGGACGTCGGCCGAGGAATTCCACAAAGTTTATAATTTAAGCACCGTAGGCATACCGCCTAACCGGCCTTTGATCCGCAGAAATTTGCCGGACGTGATTTATAAAACCGCCGAAGCCAGATACAGAGCTATCGCGGCCGAACTCAAGAAAAGACAGTCGGCCGGACAGCCGGTTCTAATCGGCACCACTTCCATCGAGAAGAACGAACTCCTTGCCGGCTATCTGTCCCGGGAAGGAATCTCTTTTGAAATTTTGAACGCCAAAAACAACGAACGCGAAGCAACCATCATTGCCCAAGCCGGCAGAGCGGCCGCGGTTACTTTGGCGACCAATATGGCCGGCCGGGGAGTGGATATTATATTGGGCGGCAATCCGCCAAATCCCGAAGAAGCCCAGAAAGTTAAAGAGTTGGGAGGTCTCCACGTCATCGGCACTGAAAGGCACGAGGCGAGAAGAATCGACAACCAGCTCCGCGGCCGAGCCGGCAGGCAAGGCGATCCCGGCTCGTCGCAATTTTTCTTGTCTTTGGAAGACGATCTTCTCCGAATTTTCGGCGGCGACAGGCTGAAAGCCCTGATGCAGTCTTTTAAAATACCGGATGACCAGCCTATCGAGTCGTCGCTCGTTTCACGGGCCGTGGCCGAAGCCCAACGCAAGGTGGAGGGGCTTAATTTTGATATGCGGAAACATCTTCTCGAATACGACGACGTCTTAAATAAGCAGAGGATGAATATCTACCGGCGGCGCCAAGAACTTTTGGAAGCCGACGAGAAAAAAATTAGGGAAATTATCCGCGAGCTTTTTGTCAGCCATTCGGCCAAAAAAAATGAAGATCTGGATTGTGAAGAGCTGGAAGGAAAAATTAACAAACTGGAAAATGTTTTATCTCTGAAGCAGCCGATGCTTATGGTGCTTGATATGCTCTGGATGAATCATCTGGAAGACATCGAAGCTTTGATAGATTCGGTTCGCATCCGCGCCTATGGCCAGCACGACCCGCTGGTCGAATATCGGAGAGAAAGCCATATTCTTTTCAGCCAGCTGGTGAATAATTTTGAAGATTGGGTCGCGGACAACATCTTTAAAATTCAAATCCAATTAGGAACCGATTCTGACCAAAAAACCGAAGTTGCTTCTTCGAGGGATGGAAAAAAATTTTCCAAAGTCGGCAGAAACGATCCCTGCCCCTGCGGTTCGGGAAAGAAATATAAGAGGTGCCACGGGAGATAAAAAATATGGAATTCAAAGCTTTGAAAAAATTTATTGATGCCGAAGACGAAAGATTAAAAAAACATTACGGCAATGGCGGCGACCAGCTGAAACACGTCCTCGCGCGAACGATAAAACTAACCGAAGAATTGGGTGAATTAAGCGGAGAAGTGCTGGCGTGTAATTTTTTACAGAGAAAAGAAAAACTCGGTCGTCGTGACGAGAATAGCTTGGCGGAAGAATTTGCCGACGTCATAATCACGACCCTGCTACTCGCGAAAGCTATGGACGTAGATATTGAAAAATCATTAGCAGAAAAGATGGACAAAGTTGACAGAAGATACAAAAACGCGAAATCGCGATTAAAGCGATAAAAGACGTGAGATGAAAAACAAAAATTCCGACAAAAACGATAAATTGATTTTTATTACCGGCAATGCCGGCAAAGCCGAATATTTGAGCAATTTTTTCCATTTTCCGGTTGACCACTTGAAGCTCGATTTGCCGGAAATCCAGTCGCTCGATCTGCGAACCATTGTCGAGGACAAAGCCGAGAAGGCTTTTGATAAAATAAGAAAACCAGTGTTAGTGGAGGACGTCTCTTTAGTTTTTCGGGATTTCAAGAAACTGCCGGGGCCGCTCATCAAATGGTTTTTGGAAACGCTCGGCAACGAAGGGTTGTGTCGGTTGCTCGAGAATCGCCGCGACCGAAGCGCCGTTGCCGAAGTGAATTTTGGCTTCTGCGATAGAGGCGGCGTTAAAATTTTCTCCGGACTTGTTCAAGGCCGCATCGCCGAGGCGCCGCGGGGTAGTGCCGGCTTTGGCTGGGATCCGATATTTATTCCCAAAGGCCATCAAAAGACTTGGGCCGAGATGTCGGCCGAAGAAAAACACCGGACATCAATGCGCAGAATAGCGTTGGAAAAAATAAAGAAGTTTCTCTCCGAAAGATTTTCGATCTATGGAGAATAAAAAAGATAAAAAGAATATCGCGCCTTTTCTCTCGGACATTCGCCGTCCGTCTCGATCCGAAGACAAGGAAGAAAAATTCACCCCGGAATTTTTAACAAAAACAGACGATAAATTCAGCTTAAACATCAAGCCTTCGTTTTTCGGAAAATTCAAGAAATATCTGATTATATTGTTCGCCGCCCTGGCAATCCTCTTTTTGTTTTCAACGGTTATTTTCCAGAAAATATTTTTTTATTCCACCGGCGAGTTTTCCCGGAGGATCAGCGAGAACGCCGATGTTTTGACCTCCGAGGGCTCATCGGCCGTCCCGCCGCCCGCTAAACAAACCAGCAAATTGGAAGACATCGGCGATTTTCTTAAAATTTTCGGCTCTTTTAAGTCGGTGCTGCCGATTTTTTCAGCCGTCAAGAACTTAAACCAAGAGTCGATCCACCTCGCGCTCTCTATGGCCGAAATAAAAATGAACGGCTTTCCGTGGCTCTTTGATGACGGTGAAAAGCTCTTGGGAAAATTAAAAGAATTGAGCCAGAGTCTCCGCCTCATCAATAATGAAACGGCCGATATCAGAAACCAGCTGACCAGATTGGACGTAACCGAGGCTATACCCTTGAGCTATCTTGAGAGCCAGACCCAGCTTTACGCTTCCGGCGAATTTTTGGAAGCAATCATTGATTTTTTAGGCAAAAACAGCCGTCTGGTTTTTCTTTTTGAGAACGCCTCTGAAATAAGGCCGGCCGGTGGATTTATCGGCAGCTATGCCGACGTGAATATCGAAAAAGGCCAAATCAAAAAAATCGACGTTAGCGACATTAACGCCGTTGACAAACTTTGGAATTCAAAAGTAATTCCTCCGAAGCCCCTCCAGCTTATTGCCGAAAGCTGGGAGGCGCGCGACGCCAATTGGTTTTTTGATTTTCCGGCTTCAGCCAAAAAGGTGATTTATTTCCTGGAAAAATCTCCGCTCTACGCCAAGCAAGGCGTGAAATTCGAGGCGGCGATAGCTATGAATCATCGGGCGGTCGAAGATATTTTCAGAATAATCGGAGATGTCGAATTGCCGGCTTACAAGCTTGTCTTAAACCATGATAATTTTTTGTACGAGATTCAGAAAGAAGTTTCGACCGACTCCTGGCTTCGGGGGAGCGAAAGAAAGAATATTCTAAAGGAACTCGCGCCCAAAATAATCGAAGCGCTCAAAAACTTGAGCGAAGAAAAGAAAAGCGAGCTTTTCCGTTTACTCGGAGAAAGGATAAAGAACAAAGACGTCAGATTTTATTTTACAGATCCTAAGATCCAGGATTTTCTGGCGAATTTCGGCGCGACCGGAGAAATCTACAGTCTGCCGAAGAACTTTTTCGGCGATTATCTGGCGGTGGCGAACGCCAACGTGAACGGCGGCAAAACAGACATTTTTATGGAGCAGTCGATTGTTTTAAAAAGCAAAATCGACGCCTACGGCAACTTTCAAAACAGACTTTATATCACGCGAAAACATACCGGCCAAAATCAGAAATTGAGTTTTTACCGGAGCGTGAATCAGGATTTTTTGCGAATATTGACGCCTCGGGGATCGAAAATCGTTTCTGTAAAAGGCAATTCCCCGAAAACAGTGGCTCCGCCTCTTAATTATTCAAAAGCGGGCTACGAGAGGGATCCCGACGTTGAAGCGCTGGAAAAAGGCGAAGAGGCCGGGAAAACGGTTTTCGGTTATTGGCTCAATGTGCGGCCGGGCAAAACAGGCGCGCTTGAATTAACCTACGAACGGCCGGGCATTATCGGAGACAAAAGATTTCAATTTATCTACGAAAAACAATCGGGAGTCGAGACGAGTCTGGAATACGAGCTCGAAGCGCCCTTGGGTTATGTTTTCGCCGAATCCGGCAAGTCGATGTTCAGCTACAAGAGGAGCAGCGTTCCGGGAAGATTGATTCTTAATCTGACCCTCCAAAAGCTTTGATGGCGGAAAATATAAGGAATTTTGTCATTATCGCTCATATCGACCACGGCAAATCCACTTTGGCCGACCGATTTTTAGAAATTACCGGCACCGTTCCTCCCCGGCAAATGAAACCCCAGTACCTCGACCAACTGGAACTGGAAAGGGAGCGCGGCATCACCATTAAAATGGCGCCGGTCAAGATGACGTACCGATTCGCGACTGACGACCAACGATTGATGACAGATTCGGAATATATCTTGAATTTAATTGACACTCCGGGGCACAGCGATTTTTCCTACGAAGTTTCCCGGGCCTTGAGAGCGGTCGAAGGCGCCATTCTTTTGGTTGACGCGACCCAAGGGATTCAGGCGCAGACTCTGGCTAATTTCGAGGCGGCCCGAAAATGCGGTTTAAAAATTTTAGGCTGCGTGAACAAAATAGACCTCAATCCGCCGGAGCTCTGGAAAGTCATAAAAGAAGTAGCCGGCCTTATCAACTGCGCCGAAGAAGAAATCTATCAAATTTCCGCCAAATCCGGCAAAGGCGTGGAAGAGTTGCTGAAAGGCGTAATCCAGAAGGTGCCCCCGCCTAAAAACGGAAGCGGAGACCAAGCTTTGATTTTTGATTCAATCTACGACGACCACAAGGGGATTATCGCTTATGTCCGCGTTTTTTCCGGCAGTTTTTTCGCGAAGAAAGGGACCGAGCTTTTGTCAGCCGCCAGAAAATTTTTAGTCAAAGAAGTGGGAATTTTTTCGCCTAAATTCCTGCCGGCCAAAGAGCTCTCTTACGGAGAAATAGGTTACATCGCGACCGGCATCAAGGATCCGGGCGTGCTCCGGATAGGCGACACTGTCGGCAATACGGCGCTTGCCGGCTATACCAGACCCCAGCCGGTTGTTTTTGTGTCGCTCTATCCCGAAGAAGGCGATGAATACGATAATCTGAAAGGCGCCCTAAACAGACTGCGGCTTATTGATTCGTCGATTTCTTTGGAGCCGGATTTCAGTGAAATTTTAGGCAGGGGATTCAGGGCCGGTTTTTTGGGCCGGCTCCACTTCGAAATCGCCATCGAAAGATTATCGAGAGAATTCGGAGTGAAAACCATTACCAGTTTCCCCTCGGTCGCTTATCGAGTAAAAACGAGAGGAGGAGAAATCACGGTGGAGAGTCCGAAGGATTTTCCCGAAGATAATCTGGGCGTGAAAGAGCCGGTCGCGCTCCTTAGAATAATCACGCCGCAAATCTATTTGGGAAAAATTTTAAATCTAAAAGAGACTTTTCGTTTTTCCGACATCGAGACCGAATCGGTTGACGACCGAATAATTATTTCTCTCAAAATGCCGCTTAGCGAACTCGTCTCTGACTTTGACGATAAACTGAAATCGATTTCTCTGGGTTACGCCTCGTTCAGTTATGAATTCTGGGGTTTTGAGCCGGCCGAAGTTTCCAAACTGGAAGTTCTGGTGGCGGACGAGACAGTGCCGGGGCTTGCCCGAATTATCTATAAGCCCGATATCCAGAGGGTTTCTCGAAAAATCGCCGAAGAACTCAAAGAACATTTGCCCCGGAAATTATTCGTCCAAGCTATCCAAGTGAAAGCTTTGGGCAGAATTACGGCCCGGGAAAACGTGCCGGCTTTGAAAAAAGACGTAACCGGCCACCTCTACGGCGGAGACCGCAGCCGCAAAATGAAGCTGTGGAAAAAGCAAAAAGCCGGCAAAAAAAGGCTGAAAAAGGTGGGCCGGGTAGTGATTCCGCCCCAGATATTCAAGGAGTTGTTGAAAAGATAGGCTTTTTCTTTTAGGATAAAAGCGATGAAAATTGCCGCCGTTCTCCTCTTGGTTTTAATTTTCGGAGTGGCTATCTACGAGTTGGGCGGCGTCATTTTGGATTACGGCAAAGCCAAAAACAAATTTTCGGATTCGAGCGAGCTGATCGGCAAACTGGAAAAAGAAAATGAAGAGACAGATAAAGAGATTAAGTATTTTTCCAATCCCGATAATCTGCTTAAAGAATTGAGGTCAAAATTCAATTATCGGTTTCCCGGAGAAAAATTTATCATTGTGGTTCCGAAAGAAAACCAGTAACCTTTTATGGAAAATATCAATTCTGGCGGGCGTCGTATAGTGGTTATTATATCTGCTTCCCAAGCAGGTGACGGCGGTTCGATTCCGCTCGCCCGCTCGAGGTTATAATAAAATTCAATCCAATGACGAGAAAGAAAAAAACGCGATTTATATTCGTAACCGGCGGCGTCATCTCCGGTATAGGCAAGGGGATTACCGTGGCCAGTTTGGGCCGGCTTCTGATTTCCTCCGGTTACAAAGTTTTCCCCATAAAAATCGATCCTTATCTTAATGAAGACGCCGGCACAATGAATCCGTTCCAGCACGGAGAAGTTTTCGTGACCGACGACGGGGCTGAAACCGATCTTGACCTTGGCCACTACGAGCGTTTTATGTCGCTTACTTTGGACAGGCGATCAAATTTTACCAGCGGTTCGGTTTTACGCGCGGTTTTAGACAAAGAGAGAAAAGGCACTTTTCTCGGCACGACCATCCAGTTTGTTCCGCACGTGACCGACGAGATTCAAAAACGAATTTTGTCTGTCGCCAAAGCTGAAAAACCGGATTTTATCATTGTGGAAATCGGCGGCACCATCGGCGCGGATATGGAAATCCAGCCTTTTGCCGAGGCAGTAAGACAGATTACTTTAAAAGAAGGTCGGGAGAATTGCTGTTTTATCCATTTAGTCAAGGTGGATTACACTTTTCCGGCTGACGAAGAAAAAACCAAACCCATACAGCATTCGGTGCGGTTGATGCAAGGTTTGGGACTTTCGCCGGACATCCTGGTGGTGAGAGCCAAGCGGCCCATCGAAAAAAGCAATATCCAAAAAATATCTTTAAGTTGCAGCATTTCCAAAAAGAGAATAATTCAAGGACTGGATGTCAAGAACACCTACGAAATCCCGGTCAATCTGGAGAAGCAGGGATTGACCGAAGTATTGTTGGGTTATTTTGGCGCGAGAAAGCGTGAGAACGGTATTTCTCTCTGGAAAAGAAAGTTGAGAGAGGGAGAAACAAAGAAAACAGTGAAAATAGGAATGGTCGGCAAATATCACGGCCACCCAGATGCCTATATTTCGGTAAAACAGGCTCTCTATCACGGCGCTCTTGATAATCGGACAAACATTGAAATTATAACCATTGATTCTGAAAAAGAAGATTTAGCGAAAAGGATAAGCGGTCTCGACGGGATTGTCATTCCCGGCGGCTACGGCGTCCGAGGCACTGCCGGAATGATTAAGACTGTCGAGATCAGCCGGAAAAAGAAGATTCCTTATCTGGGTTTGTGCTTTGGGCTCCAGATGGCGGTTATCGAGTTTAGCCGAAACGTTTTGGGCTGGAAAAAGGCCAACAGCACCGAGCTCGACAAAAAGACGCCTTATCCGGTAATTGATATTTTGAAAGACCAGAAAAGCGTCAAAGAGCTTGGCGGAAGCCAGCGATTAGGGAGCTATCCGGCAAAACTTAAAAAAGGCGCTTTGGTTTGGGATATTTATAAAAAATGGCACCAGGGCGCGGGTTTAGTCTGGGAAAGGCACCGTCACCGATACGAGGTGAATCCCAAGTATCACCGAGACTTGGAAGAGAAGGGGTTGGTTTTTGGCGGGCTTTCACCTGATTGCCGGCTGGTGGAATTTATCGAGTTGCCGCGCGCGAAACATCCGTTCTTTGTCGCCACCCAGGCGCATCCTGAATTCAAGAGCCGATTTTTAGAGCCGCATCCCTTATTCTCGGCCTTTGTGAACGCCAGCCTTAAATTCAAAAACAAAAACAAAAAACGCGCTTCTCATTGATATATTTTGATATATTCGCTGGTTTGGTTATAATTGGTGGCGTAAGTTTTCGACACTCTGTTTTTTAATTTTTCGAGACAGTGTTTTCGTTCGCTCGTCCTATGCCGACTTAGCTCAGCGGTAGAGCAGCTGTTCCGTAAACAGCAGGTCGTCGGTTCGAATCCGACAGTCGGCTCAAAATGGATTACGATAAAAAGCAAATTTTAACGATTTCGGCGTTTCCGGGCGCGGGAGGCGACGACGCCAAAGACTGGGCGACAATGCTTCTTCGGATGTACGAGGGCTATGCCGCGAGAAAAGGCTGGAGAAACCAATATCTTAACGACCATACCTTGGAAATAAAAGGAGAGGAGGCTTTTAATTTGCTTTCAAAAGAATCTGGCGTGCATAGGCTGGTCAGGATTTCACCGTATGACGCCAAAAAATTGCGCCATACCTCGTTTGCCTTAATCGAAGTGCTGCCGGAGTTGCCGCGTGTCGAAGCCCAAAAAATCCAGATTCCCGATAAAGATTTAAAAATCGAATTTTACCGTTCTTCCGGGCCAGGCGGCCAAAACGTGAACAAAGTGGAAACGGCCGTGAGATTAGTCCATCTGCCGACCGGCGTTTCAGCCGCCTCTCAAGTCGAGCGGTCGCAAACACAAAACCGCGAACGGGCATTTTTGCTCCTCAAGGCCAAGCTAGCCAAAATAATGGCAGAACGCCGGGAAACCGAACTCTCGAATCTAAGAGTCAAAGTAACGCCCGAGTGGGGGCACCAGATAAGATCCTACGTGCTCCATCCTTACAAAATGGTCAAAGACCACCGCACCAATGTCGAAACCGCGAGAGTCGACGAGGTTCTGGAAGGCGGCCTTGATGAATTCATCTCCGCCGAGTTAAAATTATAAGGTGATTACTTTCAGCAACGTTTCCAAGTCCTACAACCACAGCGATATACTGAAGGATATAAGCTTCAAAATAGCGCCCAAAGAATTTGTGTCGGTTGTCGGCCGTTCGGGCGCCGGCAAATCGACTCTGATCAGACTTTTGATTGCCGAGGAGAAACCAACCAAAGGCCGGGTGATTTTCGGCCACTACGAGGTTACTAAATTAAAAGGCCGCGAACTGCCCGAACTCCGGCGCCATATGGGGATTATTTTCCAGGATTTCCGGCTTTTATCTCAAAAAACCGCCTATGAAAATGTTGTTTTCGCCATGGAAGCGGCCGGCAAACCGCAGAAAGAAATCGAAGAAACCGCGCTCCAGGTTCTGGATCTGGTCGGCCTCCACGGCAAGATGGCTAATTTTATCCACGAGCTCTCCGGCG
>Ga0315288_10000713_pt1 | contig 41998 bp, 47 predicted proteins | sample YL17G11_20_MG_FD_203454 | JGI IMG/M metagenome (GOLD analysis project Ga0315288, IMG submission 203454) | Sediment microbial communities from Yellowstone Lake, YNP, Wyoming, USA - YL17G11_20 | ecosystem: Environmental > Aquatic > Freshwater > Lake > Sediment | place: USA: Wyoming | collected...
TAAAGTCTTTTTGGCATAAGCGATGTTGGCGTTCACTGAATCGAAGATCATTATGAAATTCTCCTCAGTGGCGATCTTTTCCAAAACCTGGTTGATCTTGTCCAGAATGGGTTTGGTCAGCTCGGCATTCCTTCTTTCTGCCCTTCCCCCTGGTCCGAAGATTTCATTAGTGAGCCTTTGATACTCCTGTTTCTTAGATTCCAGATTATCTTCCTTTTCCTTCTTTTTGGCATCGCTTAACATCAGCCTGGTCTTATCCAGATCGTCTTGAATGCTGTCGATTACCGCATCCGCTTTAGCTATCTCATCCTGCCATGTTTTTACGTCCGTGTCGAATTTAGCCTGAGCATCCGCAAATTCCTTAAACTCAGCCCGAAGCCGCATGGAATCTATGAAGCCGATTTTTCCTTCCTGTGCAAATGTTGGGGTAATCCAAAGCCAAAAAAATATTCCCGTCAAGGAGACTAACATGACTGAGAATCTGGAGATTTTCCCTTTCATATCTATCCTCCGGATAAAGGTCTTTTGGAATGTCAAGCCCTGCCTTTGGCTGGATCTACGACTGCAGCTTGACTAAGTTTTTCTCAAGCGCCAAGTTCTTATTCGGTTCACTTAAAGGGCGTGTTGAAAAAACCGTTATTGAAGGATTGGATTTCGTAGGGACAGGGCTTGTCCTTCAGGATGAATCCTTCAGGATGAATCCCTGTCCTAACTCTAAGGAGGACAGCCACACTTCGTGCTGAGCGCACTCAGTGCGAAGCAAGGGCTGTCCCTACGGTAACCACTCCCTGCTGATTTTATAACAGAAAGGACTTTTTCAACAGTCCCTAAAGGCGAACACTCCATTTATCCCCCTGTTAGTAATGGACACCTTGTCTGTTACCACAGAGACTTACGGAATCTTGAGATTTGACTTAAGCATATTTTAGAATGAGGTTCCGAATTGGAAATGCGGTTTCCACTCTCCTCCGTTGGGACCATCAAATCCATAACCAAAGTCAAAACCGATCAGTCCCATTCCCGGGACCATTAATCTCACCCCTAAACCCGCCGACCGGAAAAGGTTTAAGTCGGATTTATGCCTTAGAGCGAAAGGTCTCATGCTTTTACCGCTTAACCAGGCATTTCCAGCATCCGCGAAAGTAAGGAAATACATTTGTTGCTCCATCAGAGGGATCTGGAGCTCTAAATTATACACCAGCATGCTTCTGCCCCTTAAAAGCGTGCCCACGGAATCGACTGGTCCTATGGAAGCGTCCGTGTATCCCCGGATTATGCCGTCCGGATCAGTCCCTCCCGGTGAGAAACGCTCCCCGTAAATCTCAGTTTTATCTCTATCTCTTCCATCCAAGACCCCGGTCCGAAGGTGAGCCGCCAACACTATTTTCCAAATAGTCTTCAGAAAGTAGCTGGCATCGAATATATGCTTGTGGAAGGAGAAATCTCCCCCTAAGTATTCGGATGCAATTTCCGTGTTCCAGATAAGAACTGAGCCTTTGGTGGCAAACTGAGGAAGATCTCTGGAGTCCCGGACCAAGGTAAGGGAAGTGCTGGCACTGTTTCTGGGCCAATCCACTTCGGAGAGATACTGGGGAATATAGGTGGTGTCTGTGCCGTCGGAACTCACCACCCTCTTGGGAGGCGCAAAATCATAATAACTTATCTGCTCCCACCGATAATTCCCGCTTATCCGAAAATAATTGTCCGGCCAGGAGAGCCTTCTCCCCAGCGTGATCCCAAACCCTTTAGTTTTTTCGGTATACTCATCACTCCAATTTCGACTGAGGTTATAAATATCTAAACCAACTGAGGTGGGAGTATCCTTAAACCAGGGGTCGGTGAAACCTAAATCGATAGAATTCAGGGTCTTGCCAAAATCCCAGGTTAGTTTGACGTTTTGACCGTTGCCGAAGAAATTGGGGATGCCCAAACCGATGTTGCCGACCAGCTTATCTTGTGCGCTGTATCCTGCTCCAAATTGAATCTGTCCGGTGGGCTTCTCCTCCACCTTCATGATCAGATCTATGTCCCCATTCTCCAATATTTCATAGTCCGGCTCAACTTTTGAAAAGAAATTCAGATAAGTCACATCCCGCTGACTGCGCATCAAAAGAGAGCGGCGGAATCTCTGTCCGGGTAAAACGGTAAGCTCCCTCCGGATCACTTTTTCCTTGGTTTTAGTGTTCCCGCGGATATTTACATAATGAATGTTGGCCGGCATCCCTTCAGTTAGGTTATAAGTGATGTTAACCACACTATCCTGGGTAGTGGTCTTATCCTCTATCCGAGCATAAAGATAGCCTTCCTCCATGTAAAGAGAATAAATATTTCCTATAGTCTCTTCATACTTCTTTTGAGAATAAATCTCCCCCTCCTTGAATTTCACCTGCCCGTTCAGTTTGTCGGTGGGAAAGAGCTTGTTTCCATCCCAGCTTACCTTGCCAAATTTATATCTGTCCCCTTCGCTTAGGACAATCTGGATAAAGAGATTTTTCCTGGGGGGATCGAACCAGGTGGAATCGGAAACTATCTGGGCATCCAGATACCCTTCTTTCTTATAAAATTCTATGATCTTCTCTTGGTCCTCCGCATATTGCTCTGTCTTAAACTCACCACCCCGCCACCATTTATCCTCCTTATTTTTCATCTGCTTTTTTATCTTACCTACCTTAAAGGCTTTGTTCCCCACGATATTAATTTTCTTGATGCTAACCTTCTTACCCTCATCGATCTTGAGCTTTAAGATCACCTCTCCGGGATTGCCGGTCTGGATCAGCTCCGATTCAACCTGGGCGGAAAGATACCCTTTCTCGTCATAAAGCGATTTGATCTTATCCACCGCCGACTTCACGTCCACCGGAGTGGTTACTTTTCCCGGGGTGATGCTGATCTTTTCTTTCATATCTTCTTTCTTTATCTTAGTGTTACCGGAAATCTCCACCTCGACCACCCGGGGATACTCTTTTATCACTATAGTAAGCTTTATCCCCTCTTCCGACTCCGTCCCCTCTATTTGTATATCTGAAAACAGATTCATGGCATAGATTCTTCTTATCGCTTCCTCTATGGTGTTAGACCTAACTTCCATACCCACAGCCAGACCGGACATGTTAATTATCAAGGAAGAATCCACGCTGCGATTCCCCATCACCTCAATCTGGGTGATAACGGTTGCAGAGGTTAGCTCACTACAGAAAAGTAAACCTCCAAAGATGAAAACGGTGATTATTTTCTTCCACATTTTTCCACCCTTGTTCTTGAAGGAATTTAAAATTCAAAGTTAAAATTTATACAGCTGCTTGCCCCCAGATGGGTTCGTATGTGCATCTGGGCAAAACTTCAGCTCAAAATTTGAATATTTTCTTATGGCTTCTAAGTTTTGTATTTAAAATTCTTAATTGCAGTTTTAAATTTCGCTTTTTAAATTTTGAGCTTATTTCCCCTCACCCTTAAAGAAGTGTTGAAAAAGTGTCTCATGATGTTTGGTCGAAAAAAATGATTTTCGTAGGGACAGCCCTTGCTTCGCACTGAGTGCGCTCAGCACGAAGTGTGGCTGTCCGCTCTAAAGTTAGGACAGGGATTCATCCTGAAAGATTCATCCTGAAGGACAAGCCCTGTCCCTACGAAGTCCAATTCCTCAATAACGGGTTTCTCAACACACCCTTAACCCTCTGTCCCAAGGGAGAGGGAGTAGCGCAGCGGACGGCGGATTCACCCTGAACGGATTCACCGTGAACGGACTGCTGACATCAGACATCCTTATTCCGGCGTATGGATTTTGTCAATCTTCACTTCGGTATATTCCTGCCGGTGTCCTCTCATTCGGCGATATTTCACCCTTTTTTTCTTCTTAAAAATTATAACCTTCTCCGCTTTTCCTGAAGCTATAACCTCCGCTTCCACCTTCGCATCCTTCACATAAGGGGATCCGACTAAAGGTTTTTCACCACCGATGAAAAGAATCCGGTCAAAGCTTACCTTTTCTTTTGGCGGACTTTCCAGTTTGGGTATTTTTACCCTTTCTCCTTCCTTGACGCTGAACTGAAATCCTCCGGTTTCTAAAATGGCATACATAAAACTCCTCCTTCGTTGTTTCTAAAGATAGTTTACGTTAGTTTCTTTGATTTATGATCTAAATATTTTCCTAAAACAGGATACCAGAATTATTACCGATGCAAATCAAGACAAAACTATTTCTTAGACTTGAAGATATCGGTAACTTCTATCTTCTGGTCTAGATCATACACTTTGAATTGATCGAGTGATAGGTCTTCATCCTTCAACAGCTCAATATTTAGACCAAGCTCCTTGCTTAGCTTGCGTATGCGATTTGGTTTTCCATGTTCAAAAATCAAGGCTACGCCTGGATTAACCAAGAGCTTATAATTCCTGCACTTAGCACCCACCTTAGCTCTTATGAACCACCTTTCGATTTTCATCGCCACAGTCTCTCTGGAGACCACCCTTCCGATCCCGCCACAACGGGGACATATTTCGCTTAAGGTATGGAGTATCGAAGGCCTGATTCTCTCCCGGGTCATCTCGATCAAGCCAAAATCGGAGATGGGCAGGATGCTGTTTTTGGAGCGGTCATTTTTGAAGGCCGACTTGAATTCCTCAAAAACTTTTTTCCGGTTCTCCTCCAATTCCATATCGATGAAATCCACGATGATTAAACCTCCGATGTCTCTTAGCCTGATCTGCCGGGCAATCTCCCGAGCCGATTCCATATTGGTTTTCAGCACGGTGGACTCCTGGGTGGTTTTTCCCACAAACCTTCCGGTGTTGACGTCGATGGTGACCATGGCTTCGGTTTGATCTACTACAAAATATGCCCCCTTTTTTACCCACACTTTCCGATCCAGCATTTTTTCTATTTCCGGCTCGATGTTGTAAGCGTCGAAAATGGGAACCTTCCCCTCGTAAAGCTTCACTTTGGAGCGCAGACCTTTGGCGCCAATGCTTTTTAGATAAGAGAGTATCTGCTTATAGTCTCCTTTGGAATCAAACACCACGTTGTTTACCTCAGGAGTTAAAATGTCCCGCATGATGCTGGAAATCAAGCCGATATTCTTATGCAAAAGAATCGGAGCAGATTTCTTATCCGCCAGCTTCCTTATCCCTTTCCAGAGTTTGTATAGACTCTTGATATCGGATTTAAGCTCACTTTTCTGTTTTCCTGCTGCCACGGTGCGGACGATACCTCCGAATCCATCCGGCTTTATCTCATAGGTCAGTTTCTTTAACCTTCTTTTCTCGGACCAGTCGGAGATCTTGCGGGATACCCCTACGTGATCCTCCCCTGGAACCAAAACCACGTATCTTCCCGGAAGAGAAAGATCCGTAGTAACTCGTGATCCTTTGTTACCCATTGGTTCCTTGGTGACCTGCACCAAAATCTCCTGCCCTTCCTTTAGAACCTCCTGAATGCTTTGGGGCTGTTTGGAGATCTTTTTTATCTCTTCTTCTTCCAGAAAATCATCTTCATACAGAAGATTAAGCTGGGCTTTGGAATCGCCAATATCCGAAAAATGAAGGAAGGCGCTTTTCTCCAAACCTATGTCGAGGAAAGCGGCCTGCATCCCGGGGAGGACGGTTTTGACCACAGCTTTATAAATATCTCCCACCATCCTCTCCGCCTCCGGACGCTCCACCTGTAGCTCCACCAGTTTTGAGTCTTCGAGGATGGCTAAACGAGTCTCATATTCAGAAACGTTGATGATTATGTCTTTTTGCATCATGCACTCCATCTGATATGTATTGCACCACCTTTTCCAATCTATCCAAATCCACGCCAGTATTCATACAGGGACCATAAGGTCGCTGGTTCAATATGCCATATACCGGAATAGGATACGCATCCTGAATGCCGGAACAAAGATCCCGCTCACAAGCTACCGCCACCATGACAGTGGGCTTTTTGTCCACTATCACCTTCCGAGCTAAGGTCCCACCAGTGGCGATGGAAAGATCGATCTTGTATCTTTCTTTTAACCCTATGATCTCGCCAACCAGGCACTCCCCACATCGCTGACAGTTACTAAAATCGGCAATAATCTTGTGCGGACAATCGAAATTTTGCAAACAGTGAGGTAAAAGAATTAAAAGTCGATCTCTTTTAATCCTTTTTTGAGTGGCTTTAAAAAGCGAGTTGTTCACGTGGACGAATGACTCTCGAACCTGATCTTTGGATAGCCCGAAAAGTCTGCCTAAGAAAAGATTAATGGGAAACAAAACCTTCAAGGTTATTTGTTTCTCCCCGTGAGGAAACAGAAAGTCTCTCTCCCAAGCTGAGGAGAAAACGATCAAAAACAAACCACCGGAGACGGTAACTAAAAAGAGCAGACCCAAAAGCTTCATCCCCAAACTCACCAGAGGACTCATGGTATTAACCCGGGGAGATACCAAATACCAGAGAAATAAGGAAAGAATGATGAGCACTACCAAGCTCAAGATGGACAGACTGAGAAAAGTCCATTTCCCTTTAGTGGTAAATATATTTTCAAAATCATCCATATTGTCAGATATCAGAAAAAGTAACTGGAGTGCTCACCTTCAGGTGAGCAACTTTATATATAGTAGATTCAAGTTTGGGTGGGGGTTGAACCCCCACCCTTTTGACGGACAGGGATTCAACCCCTGTCCGAACAAGTGTTGCACATCTTTTTCGACGACTCATTCAAATTTCTCCCCCGGTTTCACCCGGTATCCTCGAATGAACTCCTCCCCGCTCATCTTTCTTTTATTCTCCGGTTGAACTTCCAAGAGACTTAAGAAACCCTTGCCCGTTCTAACCCAGACGTTCTTTTTCGAATCTGACTCCACCACCTCTCCAAATCCTTGGGTGAGCTGTTGATCTCCAATTGTATCCGCTTTGAAGATTTTTAAGCTCTTCCCTTTGAAGAAAGAAAATGCACCGGGTGAAGGAGACAGCCCTCGAATCAGATTTTTGATTTGAGCTGCATCCCGGGACCAGTCTATGCGGCAGTGTTCCGGTGTGATCTTTGGTGCACGAGAGGCTTGTGAATCATCCTGCTTTAAAGGTTTTACCTCTCCCCTTTCGATCATATCCAGAGTCTCCTGCACCATATCTGCGCCCAGATCCGCCATTCGATCATGTAACTCCCCAAAGTTTTCCTCCGGATAGATGTCGATTTCCTTTTGCAGAATTATGTCTCCGGTATCCACCGTTTTTCTTATATAGAACGTGGTCAGTCCGGTTTTAGTCTCTCCATTGATTATAGCCCAGTTTATCGGTGCCGCTCCTCGATACTTTGGTAAAAGGGAAGCGTGTAGATTTATGGTGCCCAGCGGAGGCAAAGAGAAAACCTCCTCTGGAAGGATACGGAATGCCACCACTATTATTAAATCTGGGCTTAATTCTTTCAGTGATCGAACAAAATCTTCATCCTTCAAGTTTTCCGGAGTGAAGACTTTCAAATTGTGTTCACTGGCAAATTTTTTTACCGGAGACTCCGAAAGTTTAAGTCCTCTCCCTTGAGGTTTATCCGGAACTGTAACCACTCCCCCTATCTGGTGTCTGCATTGAATCAATTTATTCAGGCTGGGGATGGCAAATTGGGGGGTTCCCATGAAGACGATTCGCATAAGTCTTTTTGATTAAGTTTTGATCGAAGGTTGACTGGCAGAAATTTTCCTTAATTTTCTGGATAAAAGGCTTCTTTTTATGGAGCTTAGATGGTCAATGAAAAGAATGCCATTCAGGTGATCGATCTCATGTGACAGCACCCGACTTAAAATACCTTTAGCTTCAATTATTATTACTTCCTCATTTAAGTCCAATCCCTTGACTTTTATCTCCAAAGGGCGGACTACGTCCGCGTAAGTTCCGGGAACGGAAAGACAGCCCTCCTCTTCAATCTGGTCACCTTGTGAATTTACTACGGTCGGATTGATAACAAAAAATGGAGATACGTCGATCTGAAAACGAGAAGGATCCACCACGATGATCCTTAGCTCTTCACCCACCTGATTAGCCGCCAGTCCCATTCCTCCCGCTTCTTTCAGTGTCTCTAACATCTGCAAAGCTATCTTTCTTATCTTTTCATCCACCCGGGTGACCTCTTTAGCCCGCTTACGAAGAACCGGGTCACCAAATTTTCTTATAAGCAAAGGCGCCATCTGTTTCCCTTTTTGTTCTCTAGAAAGTTCGCCACTTATTTTTATGGATTCCCCCTGCCCCCCGCCTATGGCGGGATTTTCAACCTGTATCCCTCTCCCCTCTGGGGAGAGGACTAAGGTGAGGGGCATTTTCAATTTTGCATTTTGCAATCTGTATTTTGCAATTTGAATTTCTTTATTCCTCGCTTCCTACTCTTCCCGCTATGGAGCTTCTTAGAAACTCAACCTTGACATTTTCTGCAATCTTTAGCACCACCTTGTTCTCCTGCTCGTCAATACCCACAATGGTTCCAAATATTCCACTGTTGGTGACTACCTTATCACCTTTTCGCAGAGAGGAAATCATCGTCTTTTGTTCTTTCTGTCTTTTTTGCTGGGGCCGAATCAAAAGAAAATAGAACACTACCACTAATACGATTATGGGGAGAAAAGTGGCGATCCCTCCCCCCTGTCCGCTTCCTCCTCCACTTGTTCCCATGGCATAAACTGTCTCGATCCTTAGGCTTCCACAGATTAAAAGTAAAATAAAACTGAAAATCTTTGTAAATGAATTTTGTTTCTCAGACATTCATCACTCCTTGTTTATTTTTGAGATTGTTCAGCTCAGTCTCCTATTTCATTATTTCTGCTATGATTTCCCTCCTCCATTTCACTGGTCCGATATTTTTCCAGAAAGTCTTTTTTCCATTCAAGAAAATTATCTCTTTAACTCACCGCCTGTCTCCCAATAGTGTTGCGTTAAATAAGACTGTGCCTTCTAAAACCCCTCCTAACCTCCCCTTATCAGGGGAGGAACGCTCTCTGTCCCCCTTGACAAGGGGTTCACCCTGCCCTTCGGTCCTGCTTCGCACTGAGTGCGCTCAACACGAAGTGAGACCTCAGGGTCGAAGGAAAGGGATTCACCCTGAAGGGGACCACGCGGGGGGGGTAAGGTTTTGCGGAAAGCTCGACTGTTGCCTTTTAATCCATCTTGGTCTCCTTTATCAGGATATTTACCTGTATGGCTACGATTACGCAACACCATTGCCTGTCTCCCCCTCTCTTACCAGAAAGAGGGACTAAGGGGGTGAGTTTGTATTAGTTTCCGAATTGATTTTGACTGATTTGATTTCCCTCTTCTCTTTCGGTGGTCTGATATTTCTCCAAAAACTCCTTTTTCCATTCTAGATAATTATCCGATAATATAGCTGATCTTGCCTTTCTCATCAACTCCATATAAAAATAAAGACTGTGGATGGTGGTTAGTCGCATGACGCTGATCTCGCCGGTATTAAAAAGATGCCTCAAATATGCCCGGCTGTAATTGCGACAGGTGGAGCAATGGCACTCCGGATCTATGGGAGAGAAATCGTCTGCATACTCTGAATTCTTAATAATCAGCTTGCCGAATCGGGTGAACAGGCTGGCATTTCGTGCATTTCTGGTGGGAAGCACGCAATCAAACATGTCGATGCCTCGATGAATTGAATCCACTATGTCTTCGGGAGTTCCCACGCCCATTAAATATCTCGGTTTCTCGTCCGGTATGAATGACACAGATAAGTCCACCATTTCCATGGTATTGCTCTTTGGCTCCCCCAAAGAAAGCCCACCGACTGCATATCCGGGAAAATCCAGCTTCGTTAAAACCTCTGCTGAGTGTTTTCTCAGCTCCGGATAGGTGCCACCTTGAATAATACCAAATAAAGCCTGCCCATGTTTGCCGTCTTTCTCCTTTATTTCTTCATGCGTCTCTTTGCATCTTTTTGCCCAATTTAGAGTTAGCTTGTTCGACTTTTCAGCTTGCTCCAAAGAACAAGGATAGAAGACAGGCTCATCCAGGCACATGATTATGTCCGCACCCAAAGCATGCTCGATTTCCATCACCTTCTCCGGAGTGAACAGGTGATACGAGCCATCCAGATGCGACTGGAATCTGACACCTTCTTCCGAAGTTTTGGTCAGCGAATTCAAGCTGAATACCTGAAATCCTCCGCTGTCGGTGAGAATGGGTCTATCCCAGCTCATAAACTTGTGAAGTCCACCTGCTTTTTCGACAAGTTGATGACCCGGTCTTAAGTAAAGATGATAGGTATTGCCAAGTATCATCTCCGCTCCGATCTCCTTCAGATCTTCGGAGGAGAGAGTTTTGACCGAAGCCTGCGTCCCCACCGGCATGAAGACAGGTGTATTCACCTCTCCATGTGGAGTCTTCATCACACCCACACGAGCGTTGGAATTTTTGTCTTTCTTGATTATCTTGAATTCGAAATTGTCCAAATTAGATTTTCCTAAAAGGGCGTAGCCAAGCCTTCACACTTTGTCCTGAGCTTAGTCGAAGGACGGCTTGGCTGGTAACAAGTGAGCGTAGCCAGTTCGGGCGGGGGTTCAACCCCCGCCCGATCATAGAAACATATCGTGAGTTCGGGTGGGGGTTAAACCCCCACCCGATCAATGGAAACCCATCAAGCAGACCCATATTTACCCAAAACCTCCGACACTGCTCGATACTCATGCGCTGTGGGACAATAGCAGAAAAGATTCATCTTGCCCACATCCGGCTTTCCCTTATTGTCCAGATATTCTGAATCTACATGAGTTGCCACAATCTCGCCAATGAAAAGATCATGCGAACCCAATTCTAATATCTCTTTGACCACACATTCTAAATTCACCGGACATTCAGCAATCAAAGGAGCATTCACCTTGGTCCCTTTTATCGCAGTTAATTTAGCCTCCGCAAATTTGTCCACCTTCTTTCCTGATTTCGTCCCGCATAAATCGGTTGCCTTAAGTAGCTTTTGTGTGGGAATATTAATCACAAATTCTTTTGACTCTTTTATTATACCATAAGAGAACCGATTTTTCCTTATGGCTATTCCCACCATAGGTGGCTCGGAACAAACCACCCCCACCCAGGCAAGCGTGATAATATTTGGTCTTTCATCTTTCCTTTGACAGCTTACCATCACCGCGGGAAGTGGAAATAGCATGGTCTGTGGTTCTAACAATTTTTTGGGCATTTTTTACATCCCCAGAAGAAAATAGTTTTAAACAAACACTTTAACATAGGAGTTAGTTATGGTTTTTTTGTATCCGATAATTCTTGAGAAGATTCCAATTAGCCAAGCAGAACTTGACCTGGTTGCCCAAGATTGTGATCATTTAGTGGCGAAGGTAATTATTCCAGTGGCTATAGCTCCTAAAAGAAAAAACACAAAGTTGGTAGCAAAACCTTTCCAAAAAGACCTTCTTCCTTCTCTCTTTAATTCCTCTCGAAGTAATTGGGCGACTGCTTCGACCTCTGGTTTCTTGAGTTGAACAATTTTGCTGTATGTTTCAACGTCGCTTCGAAGCTTATCGGCCAAAGCGGAGCGCCCGTTGATTTCAGATTCTATGTTACCGATGAGTTCAGTAGCTTCTCTCAAGGAGGTTGTTAACCTTTGTATTCTATCTTGAATCGTTTCTTCTTTGCTACGCTTCCTTTCTCTCAAATACTCAAAAAACTGTATGAAGGTTATAATTGCTACTCCTACTAAGAGTATCTCCCCAATAATGATTGATATGGCCATATTGTCTCCTGTGTCTCAAGATACATTGGCATTAGGAAATGCCGATGCTATCTGCTTCGGGAATTCCCCCACCGATGGCGGGATCTTTCGACCCTTCCCGAGGCATCAATAAACTCCAGCTTCTTCGAGTTCTTTTTTCAATTTTGTCGTTGATTCAAAGACGATTCCTCTCATTCCCATCGACTGGGCAACGTCCACAAAATCCTTTACATCATCAATAAAGATATGCGCACTGGGGGGCAATCCGGATTTTTTTAAAACGGTATCAAATATTTCCCGGTTAGGTTTTCGGTGACCAACTTGGTAAGAAAGAATATAATCATCAAACTCATCCAATATTTTGTATTTGTTCCTTATGTGCAGATAATGAAGCTCGTTGGTATTCGACAGAAGATATAATTTGAGATCATTCTTTTTCAGTTCTTTAATCAGCTGCGTTACGCTTAGATTTTCCTCATAGACGTCCGACCATATTTTACAAAATCTGTCGAACTCTATATCTATTTTTGGCAACTTTGCGATTTTTTCGTAAAACTCCTTTGTCGACAATTTCCCCTCGTCATATAGTTTTTCTAATCCATCCCTGAAAATGAATTGGTAAATCTCGGATGGCGAATGCTTACTTAAAGCTGACAGCCGGTCGCAAATCAACCCATGATCACAAAATAAGATTACACCGCCCACGTCAAAAATCACAACCTTATTGGGAATAACTTGCTCTCTCATTTTTCCATGATCCAATTTTTCGTCTCTCAGGTGCTTCGGGATTTCCTATTCCCATTTGATCGGACCTTCCTCAAATCTTCTCTTTAATCTGGTCAACACAACGTCCCAGGCTCTATCAAAATAAGCGTATACTTCATTCCACTCCTTGCCCTCTTTCCAGCCTAAGTGTGTCAATTTCACCAGTACTGTATTTCCCAAATCCTCAAATTCCAACACCACCCAGGTTCTTTCTTTACGCACATTTGGAAATTCAGGTGGCGCATTCCAGGTAAAAGATAGCATCCTCTCTGGAATAAAGCTGAGTACAACGCAACCTTCGGAACCTCTGTTTCCCTCATGCCCTGGTGGGTAAAAGTATATTTCATAACACCCACCCGGCTTCAGCTCAATTTTCCCACCGGGAGCAAAAAATGTTTTGATACCTTCAACGGTTGTGAATGCATTCCATACATCGCTAAGAGAAGCGGGAACGTTTATTTCCTTACAAATCTTTTTGTCCATTTTCATTCCCCTGATGCAGACAAGTTTATTTTAACCATATCACCCTAATCCTCTCGCTGGTGTGGAGAGTGGAATGAAGGAATCAACCATAACTTAATAGTAAATATTCTCCTGAAAATCAAGTCTTAAAATTCCTGAGGTGGAAGAATTTTTGTTTAGGGTCAAAGAGCAGATCAATTTTATGGAAGCGTAAGCTTTCAGCCTGACCAGTTTTATTTTAAAATAGAGATAGCGGTATAATGATATCTTATTTCATCATAATGCCAAAGCCACCCAATGCCGGATTTGCGCTTTGATTCAAAAATATTTTGCACTCAGAAAACCGTTCTTCTGCTTAAGTTAACAGAATCCGAAATTTCTCCACCAGATGATCCGGAAAATAGGAGAGTTTCGCTTTACGCAGTCCCGGTTCACCCAGATCCTGTTCTCTATTGACATAAGGAACATTCCGCCAAATTTTCTCACAAAATTGCTGGTTGATCATGGCATAAAGTTCCGGAATTTCCGGATTAGCTTTCTCGATATGCACAACTGCGGTTTGATCGTTCAACAATTCGCCGAGGGCAAAAGCTTCCACCTTATTCTCAATTAGAATCACCCCTCCTTCGATCCGCAAATTATCAAAATTATTGAGAGCCTGGTGAACCGCCTCCCATTCGTCCAACAAATTTAAGTCCTCTTCACAACGATGCCACTGGCACCAGCTTTCTGCCAGTGCCAAACATGCCTTCACCAATTCATTGCTTAAAGGCGCATAGGTGAATGAATGCACACGAAGAAATTGATGGATGTGGTTTCGCTTGGAGTGATATTTTCTGCCCGCTAGTTGAATTAGGTCTTCACTTCGATAGACATAATCGAAGTGATCTTGAGTCGGCTCGATTGAAAGATCGGATGCCCCTTGGATTTCCGAAACCAAGAGTTTATCCGTTCGCTCAATTCGCGGTTCTCTCTCTTTCTTTTCTTCCTTAAGCCATTGCAAAAGTAAACGTACAACTTCCCGCCTAGACGGAGGTCCTATGGGTGGGAAAGCAAAAAGGTCACTGTCGGTGGTATTTGAGAGGATAAGCAGCCAATCCTGGTACACAGACCACTGAATTCCATAGTGAAGACGCCATATAAAAAGATTGGTAAATGTCAATTCAGAGGTCTGAGGCTGGTATTTCCGTAAGCTCTCCCGAATAAAATCACGGTCCTCTAATTCGATCGGTTTGAATTCCGGAAATTCTGGATTAGATACCAAAAGTGATCTCCTCTGTTTTATGGAAAGGTTAAGCCCTTTCTAAGGTGGGATATACGATTTCGACATAACCAGAAGCTTTTGTGCAGATAATAAGTTCCTGGTCCCGCTAAAACGGAACACTCTAATAACCTTTTCCAATTAAACTTTTTTTCGAGTTTTCGCAATTTTCTGTTGACAAAGGATCAAAGATTTGGTAGTTTCTGGCGAAAACAAAAGTTCACGTGAAAACATACGATATAATAAACAGGTCATGCCGATATGTCAAAACAAATAAATATAAATTTCCGAGAGGAGGGTTAAAATGGAAGACAAACGCATTGCCGAAGCCTTGGAGTTATTAAATGAGGCGGCAAAAGACAAAAAAACCGAGCTGGAACATTTGATATCGCATAAGTTCGGTGACTTAAAATCCTTAGTCGAGGGTGTGACGGGGAAGGTGCAACGGGGGACCGTGGATGCTTATCAGCATAGTAAAGAAAAACTTGAGGACGTTTTGTCCGAAGTTGACAAAAGCGTTCATAAAAATCCCTGGCCTTATATCGGTGGTGCCGCAGTGGTAGCCTTGCTATTTGGATACTTACTCGGCAGATCGAAGAAGTAGACGTCCAATCAGATTCCAAAGGAGTAATCTATCGTGATCGATGCGGTTAGCTCAATTTTCAAAGAACTGGTGAGATCATACCTTAGATCATTGCTTGACTTAGTAAAGATCAGGGCAGCGGTTTGTTACGTGAACGGCGTCAAAGTCACCCGCCAACTGTTCATGCTATGGTGTGCGCTTGTATTTTGTCTCGTCCTTCTGGCGATAGGCTTGGCACTGATACCAATCGCATTGTGCTTGTTCATGCCCTGGTCTGCTGAAACCAAAGCTATTGTGGCAATCTCTTTCGCTTTGGTCTACCTTATTGTACCACTGATATTGCTACTTATCGTTTTTTCCCAGAAACGATGGATGAGAATCTCTAAAGCCAACGATTTGGTGAACAGTATTCTTGATAAGAAATAGTTTTGTAGTAGGTGCGAGAGCAGCACAGGTTAAAGATCATCAACTATTTGAATTATTTCTCTATTAAATACAAGATGTTCTAACTGACTTTAGTCAGGTTTAGTTGCTCACGCCACTAAAGTGGCTGAGAACTAGACCTTAATATTCATTTTTTCTATTAGCTCTAGTTAGGTTTATTTTCGATTCTCCCTCTCAAATAATCAATCATTGGTTGTGTTACCAAAGGCACCACATCGTCAATCATGTGCGGCATCAGGTTGTCCATCACCTTGGGCATCAGATCTGGCATCTGTTCTGCCATGTAATCCGGCATGGGTATTCGCTCAGCCACGCGCTTTAGCATCTCCGGCATCACCTTGGGCATCATCATAGGTAAAAGACGGGGAAATAGAATTGGAAACATGGGCTTCATCAGACCAAGTGCGCCGGGAATCCTTCCCATAATCCGCATCATCGTTCCCATACCGAAGGGCATGGCGGAAATCAACTCGGGCCACATGGTAGACATCAAATCCGCAAAACCCTTAGGCGTCATCAGTGCAATCATAGCTTCGAAGACGTCCCACTGTTTTTGAACTTCCGGGTTCGGATCGGGGAACTCATAGCCTACTGTGGACAAGGCAAATCGCGCTAGGTCCACTATCTCGATGGGCAAACCTTTCTTTTGAGCGGTTACTCGAAACTGAAACTCACAGCAGGGGCAGAGTGCCAAAACTTTCTGAGCGCCAACCTCGACCGCTTCGTCTAATCGCATCTTGCCGATTTCGGCTGCCACCGGTGGATCTTTGATAAGGGTGAGCACGCTTCCACAACAATGTGCCTCTTCCCTATTATGACTCATCTCTACCAAATTAACATTGGGAATAGCTTTAATCACCTCACGCGGCGGATCATAAACCCCGGATACCCTCCCAATGTGACAAGAGTCGTGCCAGGTCACGGTGATAGGCTTACGTTTGTTTTCCGGGAACCTGAACTCTCCTGCTTTGATTTTTTCTGCAATAACTTCACTGTAATGTCTGGCTTTGATATTGTATTCTATCCCTAGTTTATTTGCCCAGCTGGGGTAAACGCTTCGCCACATCATGTCACAGGCAGGACATGAGGTAATAACGGTATCGGCGCCTGTATCCTTGACCGCTTGGATATTTTTCTTCATCGTTTCCGCAAACAGGTCCCACTTACCCGCAACCAACATAGGCGTTCCGCAGCAGTTTTCCCTTTCTCCTATGGAAGTAAAGTCCACCCCGGCCACATCCAACAATCGCACAGAAGCCATGCCGATATCGTGTTCTACGTAACTGGCAGTACAGCCGGCAAAGTAGACGTTCTTAGCCTTTTTACCGGGTCCATGCTTTTCTAACAGATCTTTAGGGAACCAGGTAAAACGGTTCTTTCGATAACCCGCCCAGATATTGCCCTCAGCGGAGAGTGCTTGTGCCATCATCTCGAAAGGTGGAAATGTCATTCTCTTTTCTTCGTTAATCAACTTGCCACGCAGTTTCATCCAGGAGGATTCTATGGGTAAAGCTGCTGAACAGCGGAGATTGCATAGCTCACACGTGGTGCATACTAGGATGGTGTCGACCATGAATTGGCTCCACTCTTCTCGACCTTCCATGTATTCCCTGAGCCAATACCATTTTCCACGAGGACTCTGGCTTTCCCAGCCTCGACCATAGAACTGGTCGCACTCGTCGATACAATAACCGCACTGTGAACAACTATAAGCGTGCCAAGCCACGTCTGCGGGAATATTGCGCACTGGTTTAGTAGGCCGCTCACCTACTTGGGTGATGACATAGTTACCAGATGGTCGCATCAACGGCTCGAGAACGCTGGCTATACTGAGTGCGGTGCTGGTAATGCCACCGCTTATAACCTTACCCGGGTTCATTATCTTCTTGGGATCAATCTTCCTTTTGAAAACGCGTAACTGCGAAGCGCGTTGTTTTCCTAAAATTTTATTCACTTTCTTCGAAAAATACATACCGGTCGCATAAGGTCGACCGCCATGTTTCTCCGCTATTTTCATGATAGTTAAAACCAAACTGAAGACCAAGTTGTAGTTGAAACGACGCTGATCGCTGGGGATAAACCCAAGTATCACAACTTCTGGCTGACCATTGATGCTCTTGCGGATGACTACACCTTCCTTGACGATAGGCTGATCTACCTTCCGCTCGATCTCTTCCATGACATCGCCGAATGAGGAGAGCGGAATAACCACCTCTGCCGGCACCAGGGATGGACCCAGTCGTTTGACTACCATCAGCTTGAAACGATTTTTCCATTCATGCTCGGCGATGCGGTTGCTCAATATCTCCGCTTGACAGGAGTGAAGAATTTCATAGAGTTTGTTCCTTACGATTTCATCGTCCTTTTTACGAAATGCGAGAGTCATGATATATGCTGCCGGCAGCAAAACCCTTTCCTCTGCAGGATGCCCTTGATGCTCCATAAGCGGTGCACGATTCTTAAGCTCAGCCATCCTCGGATTAATAAAGACCAAAGACCAGATCGACAAATCAGCTTTTACCATAAGCTCTATCAAATGCTGAAGGTCATGGGGATTTGGACAGCCGATAGAAATTATGCATAATTCCTCTTTGGGCTGAACCTTGAGGGTAACCTGGGTGATAAAACCAGTGATTCCTTCTGCATCAGCTATCAAGTCCATATCTGAATCACTGAATTCCTTAATCGTTCCATCCGGAAGTACAACCCGAGCTTTCAATACATTGTCTCGATACCAACCCGCTTCGTAGGAGCCAAATCCAGCCCCCCCCTGAGCCAGCCAGCCTCCGGCAGTGGATGCGGGATAACTACTGGGATAAAGTCTTAAAGTCAGATGGTGTTTCTCTAACTCCTTGTCCAGTGATTCCCATACCGCCCCCGCTTCCACCGTGGCTGTTTGAGCATCCCGATTTATTTGGATGATCTTTTTCATCCGGTAGAAATCGACCACGATTCCTTGTTTGATCGGAATGACTCCACCATAGCCGGAAGAAGCTTTACCTCGTGGAGTAAGCGGGACATTATTCTTTGATGCCCAACGAGCCAGCTCAACTATTTCTTCCTCAGTTACTGGCTGAACCACGGCATCCGGTATGGTGTTCCCGATAAAGGATTTAAATAGACTGGGCATAGAAGCTATATCATGTCCGTAAAGCTTTCGCTCCAGTAGATGGAAACAGACCCGCTCGCCAAATTTCTCCTCTAACCACGACCGCTGTTTAGTATTTATCCTCCCCATTTTGATCTCCCTATCTTAAACTAACATTCTTCTATCGGGTGGGGGTGCAACCCCCACCCGAACCAAGGTAGACCACCCCTTAATCCCCTCCTTAAACAATGAGGGGACACAGGGGTGGTTGACTAAAGTTGAACATCACCCCATGATGGATCAACTACAATGTCTGAGCTTATGTTAAAGTCTAGTTCATTCATGCGCGATCTCTCCCACTACAGCCAGAATCACGTCACTCATATAATATGATTTCAATTTGAAACGATACATTTCGAATAATCTTTCGATGTCAGCTCTATCAAAATATCTTTTATATACAGAGAATTTACGACCGTCGTTTAAGACCCTTTCTTGCGTACCTTCTTTTTTACGATACCGTGACCGCATATCGCTCCAGGCTGAGTCAACCAGCATCAACTGTCCATCCGGTTTAAGAATCTCTTTAAGTCTCATCATAAACCACTGCTCTTGTTCCAAAGTCAGATGGCTTATCACAAATCCTATCAGGGCACTATCGAATAGGTTTTCTTCAAAGCTGAATTCAAAAAAATCTCCATGAGCCAAATGGCACTTTTCTTCTATTCCCAATTTATCCACTCTTCTCTTGCATTCTCCAAGCATCTTTTCTGATTGATCGAACAAGGTTATCTGGGAACAGTTGGGTGTATAATAGGGTAGCCAAAATCCAGTTCCGCATCCTATGTCTATTAAATGTCCCCTCCCATATATTGATAACATCTGACTTATTCTTTTCACATCGTTTTTATAAACCATAGGATTGGGAATGGCTGGACCTTTTCCAAGATAGATTTCATCATACTCGGATGCTCTCTCATCGTAATATGCTGCCATTTCCTACTGGAGATGCTCATCCATATCTGGATTTTTCTTTAGATTATCTCCCATTCGAAACAATTATAATTTATACCAAACCATAAACCTGTCTTGGTGCCAGATATTGAGGGAACCTGTCTATTAAAGCCAAGCGCAGAAGATAGCAGAAATGACAGGCATCCACATACTTCTCCTCATGCTTAACCTTGTATTCTTTAGCCAACAAAGCTGGTCCTCCTTTAATCAAAGGTCCACAGATGGGATGCGATTGAGCGTTATAGTCCTTAATTATGGTAGACAGAGGATGCTCCCACATATTGCCCATACTCAATCCTTGACAGAGATGAATATGTCCATAAGGATCGAGATGCACTCTCTGGGGGTCTTTTAAGTCTTCGTAAGGACATTCTGTAAATTCTTCCCAATGTCTTTTAGGCAGGTCTTTCACCAGCTTCTCCACTGCTCTCCCTTTAAACATAGCACCGCCGCCAATAACTGGCGCTCCTTTATTTTGTTCCTTATCTATGCCTGCTTCAACAATAGGTTTCTCAATGCAGATCGAGCTTACCGGCATACCTAATCTTTTCGCCGCAGATAAAACTCGTTTAGCTGGACTGTTTTTCTCGTCTTCATAATGAAAGGAATCGTCGCTTATACTAATGTCCGAGACTTCCAATTCACCCAGTGGCTTGAGCCAAAGCTCAGCATCTTCTTCAGACGTTGCCCAGTAGGCATTGGTCACTATTCCGGTTTTGAAACCTAAATGGCGGGCAACCTTGATACCCTCCAGCATTAGAGGATAAAACAGAAAGGATTCTCCGCCTTCAAAATATACCCACTCTATTGTCCCGATTTTGATAGATTCATTGAGAGCTTGCTTTATCTGGCTCAGCGTGAAAGTCCCCTTTGCATTGGGGCTGCTATACACAAAACAATGGTCACATTCCGAATTGCATGTATAGGTCAAAAGAAAGTGTATGCCAGTTAACATGATCTTTCTCCCTTATAGGTGGAAAACAATTTTATATTGTTGCTCTCTTTCTACATTTTAGAACAAATAAAGAAGGATTTACTAAATATCCATCTTTCAGAACCTTATTAAAAATTTCGTTAATCTCTTTGATGAGAGTATATCGGAAAACTGTACTCCAGGGAAGTTCTCTAACTTTCTCTAACATTATCTTACACCACTCGGTAATACAATCCTGATATTGATAATTCTTCCCCCCAGCGAATGTTTTCTCAGCATATACTTCGAAGCCCAGGAGCTGGAGAGCAGATTTAACATCCTCCGGTAATGGCTCGGAAGACCAAGTTTCCCCTTTCAGATCATAGATAGCTTTGGCGAGATTCCATCTTCTCCATTGTGCTTCATTCTCTGGATCGCTCAGCCCTTCTATTGTAATCTCAGACGTGATTATCAAATGCCCACCGGGCTTCAATACTCGTGTAAACTCTTTTAATGCTTGAAGCAGTCTTAACGGCTTTATATTTAGGAAGATTATAGTATCGTCGCAATTTATAATATCTATAGAGCTATCCTTCAAAAAAGTTAAGTTAAAAATGTCTGCCTCTCTTAATTCCACATATTTAGCGTATTCCCCTAGTTTTACTTTAATTTTTTCCTTCTGAATTTCTGGTAGATCAATATCGATCGAGATTATTTCTGAGGTGCCTCCTTGTTCGTGAACTTTCTTAGCCCAGGAATATGTAGCTTCACCCGTGCCCACTGCTGCATCTAGGATAATCTTGTTACTCAAATCTAAACCCCTAAGAACAAAATCATAAAACTCGTTCATAGTCACTTGATCCTTTGGTATCACTCTATACCTTATCACCTGCTTTTTGGAGTTAATTTAAGTTATTATGGAACAACGAAATTCTTATAGAACAAAACCGCAAAACAAGCTCTGGCACTCCAAAACCAATTTTCAACACACCCTTCAACCTTTAGTAGAATTTCGTTTAACAATCTAATCCATAAAACCAGTGGTGAAGTATCCACATTTGTTAAGCACTGACAATGGTTTCCGCTTTGCTTTCAGGTTTTTCCTGGTTTACGGATACTCATACCATTGGTAGGTTTCATTCCGAAACGAGCGTAGAATGACTGAAGTTCTTTATCACAGATCAAATCCACCATATACATTCCACTCAATTTATCCAGCATCCTTCGAAAAAGTTCTTGACCAATCCCCTGCCCCTGATAAGCTGGCAAAACCTCAAGCAAGGGAATGTAAGCACTCAAAACGCCATCGCTGATGGCAGTTATGAAACCTACCACGTTACCGGTCTTGTCATCCCTTGCCAAAACCACTTTAAAGCTATTGGCCAGCAGTTTCAGATGCGTTTCGGGTGACGGCTGATTTGACCAGCCCACGAAAAAACCGTGTAGCTTAGCAGTAGTGATACTTTCGATAGAATCAGTATATGAAATCATTACCGCCTTACCCTCCCTTGCTCCTTCAGGTAATTCAGTAGAGCTTATTTTTTATCACTTTAATCAAATCCGGCGAATCAAAGTTATGGGGCGGTCTATACGAGCTGCCTTTTCGATTGGTTTCTCTAAGCTCCAATTGTTCCACCAGCCGATAAATTCAAATTTTTTGGATTTTTCCACCAGTAACAAGAATTCCTGTGGAAAAATTGTTCTCCCCACTTCCACATTTTCCAGATGTAATTGCTTTCCGTGGTCATCCACGTCTGCAAGAATTTTATGTTGGCTTATCTGGGCGACTCGATCTATTACACCTTCGTTTAAGACCCTGACGTCCACCTTCACTTCTTCTTTCTCCATGGTCCAGCTTTGTTCGCGGACGTCTGACATATCGCCCCACTGGAAGTTGACGCACCAATCCAGGAAATACAATCCGCCTGCTTTCAATGCTTTAGCCACTGCCGAGAAATGTGAGAGCACGTCTTCAGTCGACTCGGTGAACAGTGAGCCAAGCATAACATAGACAAAATCTACCGGAGTTTCCAAGGAGAAATTTCGCATATCAGCTTGAATGAAAGTTGCAGAGATGCCAACTGTTTCCGCTTTCTTTTGTGCATAGCTAAGCATAATCTGGTTGATGTCAATACCCACATACTCATATCCCCGCCGTGCCAATTCCTCCAAGTGTGGGCTGTTGCCAGATCCAAGCTCTAAGGCTCGTTTAACTGGAATCTTCGAATATCGGCGAAAGCATTCTTCAAAGACATCCACCTCTCGCTTTATGTCTCTGAATGAGAAAGCTATCTCGTAATATCGTGGATGGTTATACAAATTCTCCATAGATTCTCCTTTTATAATTCCTCGGGTTAATAGTCAATATTTCTAATCCTTGCTTTTAATAGCAAATATTGTCTCAAAAATCAAGCTAAAATAGTTGAGTCCTAAAAATTCTTTTGAAAGGATAATTTCTCTAAAAAACAGGAAAAGAGATAAGCGATCATAGAATGGAAAAAACAAAGCAGACGAATTTGAAAAAAACCTTTGACTTATTAGAATAAAACCTTTATAAGTATGTGTGATCGGACTATATAATGAAGGAGTCAACTAAATGCTTTACTATGCCCTGAAAGTTACACTCTCAGCCATTTTGATTGTGGTCATATCTGAAGTTTCCAAAAGATATTCCCTCAGTGGCGGAATCTTAGCCTCTTTGCCCATTATCTCACTTTTATCAATGATCTGGCTCTATATTGATACCGGAAGTGTTGAGAAAGTCTCAAAACTTTGCACGAGTATTTTTTGGATGGTTCTGCCTTCTCTATCCTTATTTTTATTGCTTCCGCTTTTGCTTAAAAGCAAAGTGGCTTTTTATCCGGCGTTGATCCTGGCATCTTTGCTTATGGCTTTTATATACGTCATTATGGTTTTGATTTTGAAGAAGCTAGGGATATTTGTATAGTTGATCGGTTATGTTAGTCTGCCAAATTTGTCTTGGACATAAGGCGTATTAAATTGAACATTGGATTTCTAAAATTGAGCAAACACAATAAAAAAACAAAACTTCATTTCTGGGTTGAGCGGAACAGAGGTTAATTCATGAGTGGTCGAATATCGGACAAAAAGGATGATATTTCCATTGTTTTGTGTGGTGAGGCGGGACAGGGGATTCAGACTATGGAAAACATCTTAACCCGGGTATTGAAATTATCGGGATATAATGTTTTCGCCACCAAAGAGTATATGTCGAGAATTCGGGGTGGATCCAATTCTACCGAGATACGAGTGTCGTCCCAGAGGATTTCTTCTATGGTTGACCGAATAGATATTTTAATTCCTCTTAGTAAAGGTGCGATAAAACATCTGGAAAAGAAAATCACACCTGAAACGATTATCCTGGGAGAAAAAGAACTTCTCGAAAGCGAATGCTTACCCGATAAATGTAAAATCGTAGACATACCCTTCAGTAAAATTGCATCCGAGATCGGAGATAAAATCTATTCCAATATCATTGCAGCGGGATTAGTCTCCGGACTCCTTCAGGTTGAGCGCCAGACAATTGACCAATATTTAGAACGGCGTTTCGCATCCAAAGAACAAGACGTTCAACAGAAAAATATCGAATCCGCTAAAAAGGGATATGAAATTAGCAGTGATTTATTGGAAACAAACAAAATCCAGATAAAAATTCAAAAATCGGCTGAGGTCAAAGATGATATTTTATTGAGCGGGATAGAAGCAGTGGCGATGGGAGCCATTGCTGGCGGCTGCAATTTTATCTCCTCCTATCCCATGTCTCCTTCCACTGGAGTATTAACGTTTCTTGCTCAGCATTTCAAAGAATTGGACCTAATTGCGGAACAGGCGGAAGATGAGATCAGCGCTATAAATATGGCAATTGGTGCCTGGTATGCGGGTGCCCGGGGAATGGTCACCACCTCGGGTGGGGGATTTGCGCTTATGGTGGAAGGTTTGAGCTTGGCCGGGATGCTGGAGACTCCGGTGGTCATTCATCTGGGTCAAAGACCCGGACCTGCAACCGGTTTACCCACTCGAACCGAGCAGGCTGATCTTCAATTCGTCCTCAACGCTGGTCATGGTGAATTTCCCCGCATTATCTTTGCTCCAGGTAATCTCGAAGACGCTTTTTATCTTACCCAGAAGGCTTTTAATCTCGCAGACAAATATCAAATTCCCGTATTCATACTCACTGATCAGTATCTTCTGGATGCTTATTATAATATCCCATCTATTAATCTGTCTGATATACAAATTGAAAACCACATAGTGAAAACAGACAAGGATTATAAAAGATATGAATTAACTAAAAACGGAATATCCCCACGCGGTATTCCCGGATTCGGTGAAGGGTTGGTATCCGTGGATAGCGATGAACATGATGAACACGGTCACATAACCGAAGACTTAGATTTGAGAACCAAGATGGTGGACAAAAGACTTAGGAAGCTCGAATTGATGAAAGGAGAAATAATTCCACCGGAGTTGTATGGAAGTGAAAACTACAAAACCTTGCTAATAGGCTGGGGATCAACTTATCATGTAATAAAAGAAGCTATGGATGAATTGGGAAGAGACGACATTTCTTTTCTTCACATCAAACAGGTCTATCCATTACATTCAATGATCATAGATTATCTCAAAAAAGCGCAGGACGTTGTGATTATCGAAAATAATGCCACTTCTCAACTGGGTAAGTTGATAAAACTCCATACCGGTTTTGATATACAAAAGAGGATTCTTAAATATAACGGGTTACCTTTTTCAGTGGAAGAAGTGGTAGAAAATTTAAAAAACGTTCTTTAAGCATCATTATAAAAGAGTTCTGTAAATGGAAGAAAGAATTCACAAGAATTTCGATCATATCGGAATATTCACCTACCAATACAAGAGATTGGGAGATTTCTACATAACAAAACTTGGGTTTGAGATAGTAAAAGAGGAGATACTTTCTAAATCTATCATGGAGCCTATTTTCGGAATAAAGTCTGATTGTAAATTTGCCAGATTAGCATCAGACAACATTAAGATAGAAATATTTAATCCCATTAGAGGAACTCCAAGAAAAAGGTCTAACTATACCATTGGTTTTAATCATTGGGCTTTGTGTTTAATCGACAGAGAGAAATTCTTCCAGAAATTAAAAAAGTTAAAAGTGAAAATCCTCGAAGTAAAGAGGAATGATCATTCAGTGTATTTCATTCATGATCCGGACGGGAACAAAATAGAGATTAAGGATTGCTCTTAGATAACCTCTCCTCTTTCCGTCATTAATCCGCTGATTGTTACCAAATTTTTGCGGCGGACGGCGGACGTTTTCATAGAGAGATGGACAAAGGGTGAGAAATAATAGGGATAAAACTCATGGACAAAAAGATGTTTGACATGGGCGACATCGACATTGCCTGGTGCCCTGGATGTGGTAATTTCGGCATTCTAAACGTTTTGAAACAAACCTTAGCAGAGTTGGAAATCAAACCGGAAAAACTGGTGCTCGTTTCTGGGATCGGACAGGCTGCTAAAATTCCTCATTATCTAAAGACCAATGTCTTTAATGGACTTCATGGAAGATCTCTGCCGGTTGCTACTGCTATAAAAGCGGTCAATCCGGAGCTTACGGTGATAGCGGAAAGCGGTGACGGCTGTATGTATGGCGAAGGAGGAAATCATTTCATGCACGCCATTCGCAGGAATCCGGACATCACTAATATAGTACACAATAATATGGTTTATGGCTTAACTAAAGGGCAGGCTTCCCCCACCAGTCAACCCGGATTTAAAACACCGGTGCAAGTGGAAGGGGTATCGGTTGAGCCGTTTAATCCCATAGCTGTAGCGATTTCCTTAGACGCATCTTTCGTAGCCAGAGCATTTATCTGGGATGCTCAATCCACAAAAGAGATACTAAAAAAAGCTATCACCCACAAAGGTTATGCCTTGGTGGACATTTTCCAGCCCTGCGTCTCGTTCAACCAGATCAACACCTACCAGTGGTTCAAGCAGAATACATATTATCTTGAGGACGCATACGATCCCCATGATAAAGTAAATGCCTTCAAAAGAGCAACAGAAAAAGAAAAACTTCCTTTAGGCATTTTCTATGTAAATCCGAACAAATCGACTTTCGAGGAAAATGTGGGAGTTTATCTCCAGAACAAAAAACCATTATATCAAAGAGAAATTGATAGGACAAAAAAATTGAATGATTTGATGGAAGCGAAAAGAAAAGGTTAGACCACTCTCGAATTTGGAGTACTCACCTTTAGGTGAGACACAAAGGCTTTTCACCCTCTTTAGATTAAATTATTCATTGTGTTTATTATGAGAGTGTCAAAGGAAGAATGAACTCTCTTTAGCTTAGGAGGAGGATAAAAATGAAAGATCAAGACAGCCAAGTTGCTAACTTAGCTCGAGAAGCTATTCGATTGGAAATAAACGGTCAAGGTTTCTTCGATCATGCCGCAGAGGTGACTCACAATGAGCTTGGCAAGAAGATGTTTCGAAAACTGGCTCAAGACGAAATCCGGCATCTGGACTCCTTCCACCAATTGTTTAGCTCGGTGATCAGCGGAGAAGAGTGGAAAAATTACGTCCAAGAGGAGAAGGAGAGCAGCTCTTCGGCCATCGAGGAATTGAAGTCAAGAATGAAAAAAGAAGAGAAAGCAGGCGAGCTTGAGGCAATCAGCATAGGGATGGAGCTGGAGCGGAAAGCTATCGACTTCTTTGAAAAGTCAGTTGAATCTACAACCGATCAACCGGCTAAGGAGATGTTCGACAAGATATGTCAGGAAGAGCGCCTACATTATGCCTTGCTCCAAGCTCAATACGACTCCGTGACCAATTCCGGTTTTTGGCTGGATGTTTCTGAATTCAGGATGGACGGCAAATATTGATTCAGTAATAGGCTATAATGTTCAAACTTATTTGGCTCGGCTTCAAGATTCTAATAGCAGTAGGCATTGTGGCAATCATCTATTTCGTTTTTTGCCATAGATAGCTCACACAAGACAACTATTTTATTTCGAGGAGAAATAAATATGTCAGAGGTTCACAAGCCTACCAAAACATTGGATTGCATCGGTCTTTACTGTCCCCAGCCTTTGTTTCAAACCCGCGAGCAGATTGATACCATCCAAGTGGGGGAATTATTGGAGGTGCTCAGTGACGATCCTGCAGCAGAGGAAGATTTAAAACGATTTGCCAAAAGAACCGGACACCAGATAATCGAGTTCGAGAAAAAAGGTGACATTTTGCGATTTGTAATCAAAAAAATGAAATAGGAGGCGAATTATGCCAGATCGTAATTCCATACTTTATGTTCAAACCAGCGATTCACCCGAAAGACAGTATTCCCCCTTGGTCTTAGCGCAGACTGCTAAAGCCATGGACATAGAAGCTATGGTATATTACTTAGGACAGGGTTTGAGAATATTGGTTCCCGGAGCGGCGGAAAAGATAAAACTGGGTAGTTTTCCCAGCGTCCTAGAAATGATAAACAAAACGCTGGAGATGGGAATCCCGATTTACGTCTGTGAAGCATCCAAGCAGATGTTGGGCTGGGAAAAGGTTCAGCTATTGCCCGGTTTGAAGGTAGTCGGCGCTGGAACTCTAAATGATCTTGCCTTGGAAGCTGGTGCTACCATGTGGTTTTGATTAGGAGTTTTGTATGCGTCAAATATACTTAGATTATCAATCCTCAAAACCGGTTGATCCCAGAGTAATCGAAACCATGCTTCCTTACTTTCATGATAAATTTGGGAATCCTTCATCCCTGCACCGGGAAGGTGACGAAGCAGGTGAGATTCTGGAAAGCTGTCGTGAAATTATCGCCAAGTTCATTAATGCCGAGAAAGATGAGATTGTATTTACGTCCGGAGCCACGGAATCAAATAACCTGGCCATCATCGGTTTCGCCTTGAGAAACAAAGCCAAGGGGAACCACATCATCATCTCTGAGATCGAACACATATCCGTTCATAACATCGCCAAGTATCTGGGAAAAAATGTCTTCGAGGTTTCCAAGATACCGGTAGATCAATATGGAAGAATTAACCTGCAGAAGCTTGAAGATCGGATAACCGAAAAAACCATTATGGTTTCGATTGGATATGCCAGCAACGAAGTCGGGACCATCCAAGCCATTTCGGAAATTGGAAAATTGTGCCGGCAGAAAGGTATAGTTTTTCATTCAGATGCCGTAGCGGCTGAGGGATTGGTTCAATTGGATGTGGTCAAGGATAACGTTGATCTCTTGACACTTTCTTCCAACGACGTTTATGGACCTAAAGGGCTTGGAATCTTGTATGTGAAGAAGGGAATAAGACTGAATCCATTGATGATAGGCGGTGGTCAGGAGCGCGGTCTCCGCTCCGGAACAGAGAACATACCGGCAATAGCTGGAATGAGTAAAGCGGTTGAAATTATGCAGAAAGAGATGGATGAAGAGATAAAACGATTTGCCAAGTATCGAGACCAGCTTACCAAAAATATTTTGGAAAAAATTCCTAAATGTTATTTAAACGGTCATCCCCAAGAGAGGCTTCCTAATAATGCTCATCTCAGGTTCGAAGGCATTGAAGGGGAATCTCTGCTTTTATCTCTGAAAGATAAGGGCATTTCGATTTCAACCGGCTCTGCCTGCACTTCAAAGACGTTAGAGCCGTCACATACCTTGATCGCCTTGGGGCTTTTGCATGAGGAAGCTCACGGATCACTGCAATTCACCTGCGGAAGATTTAATCAAGATAGTGATGTAGACGCAGTCATAGAAGCGTTGCCGGGTGTAGTCGAAAGATTGAGAAAATTATCTCCCTTATATAAGTAGGAGGAATTGGCATGACATCCACCAAATATTCAGACAAGGTATTGGAGCATTTCAGAAATCCACGCAACGTCGGGACGCTGGAAGGAGAGGATGTGGCAGTGGGACGGGTGGGCAATCCGGTTTGTGGAGATCTGATGGAGATGTATATAAAAGTCGAGGATGACAAAATAAAAGACATAAAATTCAAAACGTTCGGATGTGGCTCCGCCATTGCCACCAGCAGTATGATCACCGACATGGTTAAGGGAAAATCATTAGATGAAGCCATGAAAGTAACCAGGGAAGACGTAGCTAACGAATTGGAAGGACTACCACCCATAAAAATGCACTGTTCCAATCTTGCCGCAGATGCACTACATGATGCCATTAAGAATTATCGAAACAAACAGAAAATGGTAAAACCGCAGGTGAAAGAAGCTAAAGAAAAAGGGGAGATAATCGGAGAAAAGGAATTCGATAAGCGGGGAGTATATCATCAAGTAGATGACCTTTCGATCTTTAAGGATAAAAGAGTGATGGTATTGGAAAAAGGTAAAAGATCATTCGAGCTTGCGATGGAGCTGACTAAATTGACACCCCGGGTGATACTCATAACCGCTTTAAAATACATCTCTGCCGAGCCTGAGTCAAAAACTACGCTGAAACAATCAGATGTCAAAATCCTTTATGAATCTGAAATCATTGAGATCAGAGGAGCCAGCGATGTGGAGAAAGTTCTCATTCACGATCTTAACGAAGATGAGGAATATGAGTTGTTCGTAGACTTAGTGATTATGCTATGAGAAAGAGGCTTTTGTGTTTAATAAAAGAGAAAAGCTTCTTAAATTTATTGGGGAAGGAAGACTGGAGTTTTCGCCTTAAGGTCATCCACTATTTAACCTGACAAATTTAATAAGAACGAGCTGTTGTTTTTAGAAAGGTGTTTATTGTAGCGTCCGAGCTTGTCTCGGACGAAACAGCGTCGCACACGGAGTTGCGACGCTACAATAATTAGTTGATGACCATTAGGCGAACCATAAGAAAGGTTTTTGGGAGAGCGGAAGCTTGTCCTATGGATCCCGCTAAAGCGGGGCTTCCGCGATTTTATAGCCTAAAATCAATTCGCACCAGCAAGTTGGTGCACTCCAGCCTTCCTGTACGAAAACCTCTCCCCTATTAACTTTTTCAGAGGTCATAAAAACACAAGAAGGAGGTTCAAAATGCCAGCAAAGAAAACGGTAAAAATCGGAGCGAAAGCTCCGGATTTCGTTTTAAAGGATAATCGAGGTAAGGAAGTGCGCTTATCCGAGCTTAAAGGAAAAAGAGTATTGCTCTCATTTCATCCACTGGCATGGACTAGTGTTTGTGCAGAACAAATGAAGTCGCTGGAAGAAAACCGACCCACCTTTGAGAAACTGAATACCGTGGCACTGGGCTTAAGCGTTGACACTGTTCCCTCTAAAAATGCCTGGGCAAAAAGTCTGGGTATAAAGGATCCCAAACTTCTTTCGGATTTCTGGCCTCATGGAGAAGTAGCCAACCAGCTCGGCATATTTAGAGAAAAGGATGGATTTTCGGAAAGAGCAAACATTATTCTGAATGAGGAGCAAAAAGTGGTTTTCGTCAAGATATATGACATCCCTCAACTACCAGACATTAAAGCGATAATAGACTTTTTGAAGAGCATGAAAAAATGAATAGAAAAATACACAAAAGAAGATCGCATGATAATGTGAGACCAGCACCTAACTCTGATTGGGTGGGGGATGCCCGGACGGGGGCGTCTGCCTGCCCGTCTGGGAACCCCCACCCGAACTAGCCAGGGTGAGGGGGAAATCAATTAGTATGCAATAAAAGCTTTTCTTACCTGAAACACTCACAAAGGAGTATTCTCGATGGACATAAATCACGTACCCGGAAAAAACAAAGGCAAAATAATGCTTTATGCCTTGAGCACCTGCGGATGGTGTAAGAAAACCAAAAAGCTGTTCGATAAATTGGGTATAGAGTATCATTATGTAGACGTAGATCTCGTGCCAGACGAAGATAAGGAGTCTGTAAGAAAAGAAGTCATGCGCTGGAACCCGCGTGGCTCTTTTCCTACTGTGGTGGTCAACGACAATATGTGCATCGTGGGGTTCGATGAGCCTAAACTTAAGGAGGCAATCGGGGAATGAGCGAAATAAAAGTAACGGATGAAGAGATTGAAAAGCTTTACCAGAGATTAAATCGGGAGGCAGAATCTGCCGGATATCATCTCAACCCCGATGTGGAGTTCACCAAGGATCTGGTGAGTGGCATTCTCACCAACCAGAAAAGATATGGCTATTGGGCTTGTCCTTGCCGATTGGCATCCGGAGTGAAGGAAGAAGATCTCGATATCATCTGTCCCTGCGATTATCGTGATCCGGATTTAACCGATTACGGTGCGTGCTACTGTGCTCTTTATGTCTCTGAGGATATTCTTAAAGGGCAGAAACCTGTAAGCTCCATTCCTGAGCGCAGACCTACCATCGAAGAGAGGTCACAAGCCAAACCAAGACCTAAAGCTATTTCCGAGCTCCCTCTCCCCGTCTGGAGATGTAAAGTCTGCGGATATCTTTGTGCCAGAGAAAGTCCTCCAGAGGTCTGCCCTATCTGTAAGGCAAAAAAAGATAGGTTTGAAAAGTTTCTGTGATTAAAAGCATCAATCAGAACGCCAACATGATTCTTTCAGGATTTTTCCCAACAGATTAAACAAATTATAAAATAACATCTGTTTCATCCATTCATCTGTTGGGAAATTCATTTTAGGGAGCTTCCCATGGACGTGAAACAAGCCATAAATGAAAGAAGGGCTTACCGTTCTTTAGAGCCTGTTAAAATTACCGAAGAGCTGATCAGAGAATTAGGTGAAAGCATCCAGCTAGCTCCTTCTTGTTTTAATAATCAACCGGCTCGATTTATTTTTGTATATGAGCCGGAGACCTTAAAGAAAATGCACTCTGCTCTATCGAAAAACAACCAATGGGCTCAGTTTGCATCTATGATAATTGCCGTGTTCAGCAGAAAGGAATACGATTGTCTGGTAAAAGGGCGGGAATATTATCTATTTGATACCGGTATAGCAACAGCATTTCTTATACTCAGAGCAACTGAGCTGGGATTAGTCGCACATCCGATTGGTGGATATGATGAAGCAAAAGCCAAAGAGGTGCTGGAAATTCCGAATGACATGACGGTCATCACGTTGATCCTGGTAGGTAAACATTCAGAAACCATCAATCCGGTTCTTTCAGAAAAACAGGCGGAGTCAGAACATAAAAGACCAGAGAGATTACCGCTTGAAAAAATGATTTATATCAATAAGATTACAATCTAACAGATTAATATCGACCACGTGTGTTTCTGGGTAAAGAGATAGATTTAACCAGGGAAACAAGTAGACAAGAACCGAATCATCTCTTAAAGAATTACTTTAGGATAATTTTCATATCTATTGTTATATAAAGATATAGGACAATGTAACCACAGATCAAACGGAATTGCTTACTCTGTTTACCAAATCGTGGGGGAATGAGTGCATACCTTACAAACTTACTTTGTGGAGAGTGAAAGATTGAAGATGCTTGTGCAATGGGGATGAGGAATGATAAGGAGAAGACCATGAGTTACTATTTTAACAAAACCGTTAAGATTTCCTTTGAAGAAGCAGTAATTAAGGTGACTGAAGAGCTAAAAAAAGAGGGCTTTGGCGTTCTCACCGAAATCGATGTTAAGGAGACCTTGAAGAAAAAACTTGGTGTCGATTTCCGTCCATATAAAATTCTGGGCGCCTGTAATCCGCCTTTCGCTTATCAAGCACTGCAAGCTGAAGACAAGATCGGATTAATGCTTCCTTGTAACGTAATTGTCCAAGAGATTTCAAAAGGCACGGTTGAAATTGCCGCCATAGATCCTGCCTCTGCCATGCAGGGAATCGATAATCCCGCTCTGGCAAAGATTGCAGAACAGGTAAGAGATAAATTGCGCAAAGTGGTGGCTAATATGTGAATCAGTTCCCTCTCCCTTTTGAGAGGGATAGGGTGAGGGATAATTAGAATTGGTGTTTTCAGATTTAGAGAGGGCAGAGAGTCTTGTTACCATTCTAACTGACTTTAGTCAGGTTGTGGAGTTTACGCCACTTCTGCCAGAGGCAGTTCCGACTTTGGCGGAAAAGTGGCTGTGAACTTAACTTCAGGTTGAAAGAAGAGTTGAAAAATGCCCGAAGATCCGGTTTGCGGAATGCAGGTTGAAAAAGAGAAAGCAGCAGGAAGCTCAGCCTACCAGGGTCAGGTCTATTATTTCTGCTCCCAGCTATGTAAAGATAAATTCGACCAAGACCCAGAGAAATATCTAAAAAAGAGAGATTCAGTTAAACTCAAGATACATGACCAGAAAGTCAAGATCGAGGATAAGTCCAAAAGAGCAAACGAAGAAAGAATCGACCTTCCCATAACCGGAATGTCTTGCGCTTCCTGTGCCACTAATATTCAAAATAGTTTATCTGAGCTTCACGGGGTAAATAAAGCTTCGGTAAATTTAGCTACCTCTAAAGCAACGATATTCTATGACCCTAAGAAAGTTGGAATGGACGATTTCATCTCCACCATTCGGGAAAGAGGATATGACGTAATCACCGCTTCACTTGAGCTTCCGATTCAGGGTATGAGCTGCGCCTCTTGCGTGTTAAAGATCGAGAACGCTTTGCTTGAAACAATGGGGGTAACTAAGGCTACGGTTAATTTAGCTACGGAGAAATCTAAAGTAGAATATATCCCGGAGCAGACAAATCTGTCTGAGATTAAGAAGGTGATTGAATCCACCGGATACAAGGTTTTAGAAGTTGAAGACAAAGAAGTGGAAGATTACGAAAGAATGATTCGCGAAAAAGAATATCGAAAACTAAAAAGTAAATTCATCTTTGCTTTGATTATAAGCATACTAGTGTTAGTCGGCAGTTTGGATTGGATTCCCGGGATTCCCCAAATATTGACCAATTATTATCTTCTCTGGATTTTAGCTACTCCGGTTCAGGTCTGGGCGGGATGGCAGTTTTACCGTGGTGCCTGGGGTGCATTCAGACACCGAAATGCTGATATGAATACCCTTGTAGCGGTGGGAACTTCAGCCGCCTATCTTTACAGCGTATCTGCAATCCTTTTCCCTTCTTTTTTCAAATCCGGTGGAATCGAGCCAAAAGTATATTTTGACACATCAGCCGTTATAATAACCTTGATACTCTTAGGCAGAGTTTTAGAAGCCAGGGCAAAAGGACAAACCTCTGAGGCGATAAAAAGACTGATCGGCTTACAGCCGAAAACCGCAAGAGTTATAAGGGATGGAAAGGAAGTAGACATTCCGGTTCAGGAGGTCTTGGTTGGCGACTTGGTGATAGTTCGTCCGGGCGAAAAGATTCCGGTGGATGGAATAGTCAAGGAAGGTCAATCTTTTGTGGATGAGTCGATGATAACCGGAGAGAGCATTCCGGTGGAGAAGAAAGCTGGGGATGAAGCGATCGGCGCCACGATAAATAAGAGTGGGAGTTTTAAGTTTTCTGCCACAAAAGTGGGAAAGGATACCGCCATAGCCCAGATCATCAAACTGGTGCAGGAGGCTCAGGGTTCCAAAGCCCCGATTCAAAGATTAGCGCATATAATAGCTGGATATTTCGTTCCCGTGGTGATCTCCCTTGCCATTTTGACTTTTGTCATCTGGTTTGATTTCGGTCCTTCTCCAACTTTGACCTATGCTCTACTAAATTTCGTGGCAGTGATGATTATTGCCTGCCCCTGTGCTTTAGGTCTGGCGACTCCCACCGCTATCATGGTAGGGACAGGTAAAGGAGCTGAAAAAGGGATTTTGATAAAAGGCGGAGAGAGCTTAGAGACTGCCCATAAGATAAACTCTATCGTTTTTGACAAAACCGGCACTTTAACCAAAGGTGAGCCGGAGGTGACAGATATTGTTTCGCTCGAGAATTTAACCTCCGCAGAGATTTTATTTTATGCTGGAAGCGCAGAGAAAAATTCAGAACATCCTTTAGGCGAGGCGATAGTTCGAAAAGCTACACAACAGAAAATAGAGCTTAAAGAGCCGGAGTACTTTAACTCCATAGCAGGTTTTGGCATAGAAGCTAAAATAAACGGTGGAAATATCCTTTTAGGTAATCAAAAACTTTTAGAAGATAAAAATATTGACATAGAGAATTTGATTCCCCAGTCAAAAGAATTAGCCCAAGATGGAAAAACTCCCATTTATCTTTCCATAGAGGGAAAGGGATCGGCAATCATTGCAGTTGCAGATACTTTGAAAGAAAATTCCAAAGAAGCAGTAGAACAGCTTCACCAGTTAGGTTTAGAGGTGGTTATGCTAACCGGAGATAACCGCAGAACCGCTGAAGCGATTGCCAAGAAAGTGGGGATTGATAGAGTGCTCTCTGATGTGCGTCCGGAGGATAAGGTTTCAGAGGTCAAGAAACTGCAAAACGAGGGTAAAGTGGTAGCTATGGTGGGGGACGGAATAAACGATGCTCCCGCTTTAGCACAGGCAGATGTGGGAATCGCTATCGGCACCGGAACGGACGTCGCTATGGAGGCTTCTGATATCACCTTGATTAAAGGAGACCTGTCGGGAGTGGTCACAGCCATTAAATTGAGCAAGAGAACCATCAAGATCATCAGACAGAATCTTTTCTGGGCTTTCATCTATAACGTTATAGGGATTCCGATAGCGGCAGGAGTGCTTTATCCATTCTTTGGAATCCTGCTTAATCCCATGATCGCCTCAGCGGCTATGGCTTTCAGCTCGGTTTCAGTGGTTTCAAATTCATTGAGGCTAAGGAGATTTTAGAGATTGCAGGCATACGTTGCACTGTGCTTTTAATTCGTAAACAGAGAAGACAGATAAATACTCACATTCCAGCGAAAATAAAAGAAAGGAGAAGAAGCAATGAATAAATATATATTAGCGGCTTTATCTGTTCTATTGATTTTGCCGTTCACAACTCTGCAGGCTCAAACCATGTCGAATGAAGATATGGCTGGCAGTGGTATGGCAGATATGTTCGTGCATCCGTTTTTGGCTCACATGGGTTTGCCTGACGTGCCGAAAGAAGTAAGTCTCCGAATTACAGGGTTTAGAAGCCGCCTGGAGGGAATGACCCAGGGAGATCTTGCAGTTCATATTGAAGCAGGCCTTTTAAGAAATCTAGGGTTACACATTAGAGCGGATGGAATTCAACATGAGGATTACTCGGAAGTAATGTTGCAGTATGCGGTCTTGGCAGATAAAGAGTTGCGGAATGGAATAAGCGTATTTGGACAATTGAGTATTCCCACTGGAGAGGTAAAAAGTGACACCTATAAAGGGCTTTTTGGTGTTTCTGGTCGGTTAACTTTTCCTAATCTGGTTGTTTGGGATGGAGATGTGCATTACGATCCCAAAGACAAAATGGTGGAATACGAAAATGCGTTCGTTTTTAAGGCAAACGAAAAGTTTTATCCGATTTTAGAGATCAGGGGTCATATAACCGAAGAAATGAAGGAAGCATATATTTTACCGGCAATCAAGTTCAGAATTGATGAGCACAAAGCCTTCGGAGTAGGAGTTCAAATAGCCATTTCCGACGATCGTGAATTTGATAGCCAAACACTCTTTACTTATGATGTTGCTTTCTAATAATGGACAAATCGCATTCTAACAGTTAAATTCTGTTCTCAGAGTTGTATCAATGCCGCAAAGGAAAGGATCAAAAGTATAAGCTCTTTTCGAGCATAGGAAAAAAGCAGAAATATATGGAAGGAAAAAGCTTAGTCACAATCTTTGGGGTTTTATTGATAGTTCTGGTGAACTGGTATTTTTTCTTTTCAAAGAGAGAAAAGGTAAAGGCGTCTGTCAAGGGAAGTGGTATTCAGGAGATAAGGGTGATAGTTAAAGGAGGTTATACTCCTGATGTTATTGTGGTAAAAAAGAACGTTCCGGTAAGGATTGACTTTTACCGGGACGATACCGAGAGTTGCTCCGAAGAGATTGTTTTTGGAGATTTCAATATCAGAAAGAGTTTGCCTGCTTTTAAAACTACCTCCATAGAGTTTATTCCAGAAAAAGCAGGAGAGTATGTTTTTACCTGTGGGATGGGGATGCTGAGAGGAAAACTGATCGTGGAGTGATTTTTTTGGTATCACCTTCTAATTCCCCGCAAGGGAAAGTTGCATTTGGAGTGTCAAGCTTTAGCTTGATCTGGTTCCCTAAAGGAGAACACTCCAATAAATATCTTTTCGGAGGACTCACAAAATATGGTTGATTCGTAGACTGGAGATATGATAACATTCGATGACCTAAATGGAATGCTTTAGTTATATTAAGTTAGGCGAAGCGGCGGTAAAAAAACAAAAGAGGAGGGAAAAAAGATGATAGAATCACCGGTGAAATTCACAGTTGAGTATCCGGAGAAGCTCTCCAGGGGAATGCTTATAGTGAAGACCCTCTTTGGATTTCTCTATGTAGGAATTCCCCATGGGATATGCCTGGCGCTTTATGGAATTGCGGCTTTCGTTGCGATCTTTATAGCTTGGTGGGCAATTCTTTTCACGGGCAAATATCCCAAGGGGTTGTTCGACTTTGTTTTAGGTTATCAACGATGGGCACTGCGGGTGTATAACTATTGGGGACACTTCACCACGGATAAATACCCACCATTCAGTGGACAGGAATAAAACAACTTAGAGCTGATAGAATAAAAATGTGAAACTAAATTCATCGATAGTGAGCTGCAAGTTCGGTAAAAAATGCCGCCGCATCGTCTAACCCGAGCTTGCGGCTCACTGTAGGTTACACAGCGCTTGTGCGCAAGTTATTATTACAATCCTAATACGTCTTAAGTGAGAGGGTAAAGCATGGATAAAATTATATACTATCTTATCAATCTGAAATGCGAACCTGCGAAAGCGTTCGAGATGTTCACGGTAAATAGGCATTTGGAGAAATGGCTGACTCAGTTAGCTGATGTGGAGCCAAAGGTTGGTGGAAAATACGAATTATTTTGGAATCCAGAGGATAAAGAAAACGACAGCACCATCGGTTGTAAAATATTAGCCATTCATCCCAGCCGATTCCTCTGTTTTGAGTGGAAAGGTCCAAAACAATTCAAGCACTTCATGAATGAGAGAAGACCTCTCACTAATGTGTCGGTATTCTTCGTCCCTTCAAAAGAAGGCACCGAAGTTCACCTTTTGCACACAGGATGGGGAGAAACGCCCGAATGGGAGGAAGCCAGACGATGGTTTGACCGAGCATGGACCATGGCTATCTCAGAGCTTCACAAATACGTGGGTGGGGATGAAAGTGATAATGATGTGGGTAAAAAAGAAGGTATGTAAGCAAAAGGCTGATTTAAATGTTCAAAAGTATTAGAGCACTATCCATTTATGTTACAAACATGGAAAGGGCAAAAAAGTTTTACACTGAAATCCTTGAATTCGATGTTTCTGCGGAGCTGGGTCCGAATCTTTGCTTTCTTAAGTTCAAGTCCGGTCAAATCCACATATACTTAGCAGGTGGAAAGAAACCAACCTCCGTCGACAACCAGACCAGCCGTTTAATCTTCTTCTGGCAAGCGGAAAAATCCGCTTTTGAGGTATACACTGCTCTCAAAACGGCGGGCGTCAAAATACTGCAAGAAGCTCCCCAATCCGTCGGAGATGACACATTCTGCTTTCAGCTCGAGGACCCCGATGGAAACATCATCGAAGTAGCAGGTGAACCGTAGAAAGTGCTAAAAGGAATGAATGTCGATGCAAATTGTGGGAAGCTCATTTACTTCTGAAATTTGATTGTAATTTCAAATATAAATAAAAATGAGTCTATGCAAAATCTTAGCTCAAACCAGAGCACCTCTGAGACCGCCTCCAAAGCTGTGCCACCCGTTATGGAACTGAGCCGTTTACGTAACTGGCTGGGTTTGGAGCGAAACATCCTGGTAATGCTCACCGCCATTTTGATCGTAGGCATGGGAGAAGAGCTATGGATGCGTTTTGTCCCCAAATATCTGGAAGTTTTAGGGGCAAGCGCATGGATCATCGCAGTCTATGGCACGTTAAAGGACTTGCTGGATGCGGTCTATCAATATCCAGGTGGCTGGTTAGCTGACCGACTGGGGCGAAAATCAGCTTTGGTGCTTTTCACCGTATTGGCTGTTATGGGTTATGGCCTTTATCTGGTAAGTCCAAGCTGGGAATGGATTCTTATGGGCACGCTCTTCGTGATGGCTTGGAGCAGTTTGACTTTACCTGCCGTTTTCGCCATCATTGGCGACAACCTTCCTCAAACTCGTCGCTCCATCGGTTTTGGAGTCCAGTCCATTTTGAAACGAGTACCAATCGTGCTAGCCCCACCACTGGGAGGGTGGCTGATTACCTCATTTGGGTTTACTCCCGGGATGAAATTGGGTCTTGCCATTACTATTATCTTAGCTTTCTCTTCCGTCTTAATAGTGCGGCGTTATTATCTGGAGAAAGTGCCTGCTGCACCCGATACCATACGCTTTATTGACATCTGGCACAGCATGGATGTTCACCTGAAGCGGCTTTTGATTGCCGATTGTCTGGCACGCTGGGCCGAAGGAATCACTAAAGTATTTATTATACTTTACGTTATTAATGAGTTAAGAATGAATGCATTTCAGTTTGGCTGGCTAACCAGCGTCCAGATGCTGTCTGCGATTTTAATCTACATCCCCATCGCCAAACTCTCAGATCGGATGAACCGCAAGCCCTTTGTGCTTTTGACTTTTGCGTTTTTCGCCCTCTTCCCTATCGCTTTAGTGAATGCAGTCAACTTCTTTTGGGTATTGCTTGCTTTCGTGATAGCAGGCTTGCGCGAAATCGGAGAGCCAGCGCGTAAAGCCCTAATTGTAGACTTAGCAAAGGAAACTACTCGTGGCCGTGCGGTGGGAATGTATTATCTGATTCGAGGTCTGGTGGTATTTCCCGCCTCGTTGGTTGGGGGATGGCTCTGGACTATCAACCACCGGTTGCCATTTTACATAGCTTTCATAGTAGGGGTATGCGGCTTACTAACTTATGCGTTGTGGGGACCAAGCGAAAAAAGTCCTGCATTTGTTAAATTGTCTTCTGGGAGGAGCTAAAAGATGAAATGGATTACTCGTGAGAAGGTAAAGGTAGATCGTGTAGCCTGTCCCTGGCTCATTAAGAAGTTTGTAGATCTTGAGGCGGAGTTCATTTTTGTCCCGGCGGAAAAGGTTCTGGATGTGGCTAAGCAAGAAAAGGCAATTCCGTTTGATGTCCCTGACGTGGAGCTGGGTCATCATGAGGGAAAATGCAGTTTTGAAGCGATAGTGGCAAAATATCCAATCAAAGACCCGGCTATTCATCTATTGGCGCAGATCGTGCATGGTACAGATGTAGCACAGGATTTGTATGGTCGTCTGGAAGCACCGGGATTGAAAGCCATTGCTGAGGGCTTTCGACATCTGGAATTGAAGGATGACCATGAAATCCTGTTAAAAGAGTTTATCGTTTATGATGCCCTCTATGCCTTCTGTCAACAAGAAATAAAGAACCGACAAAAGTAATCGGTTGAGTTCTAATTGAAAAACGGATTTAAAATACTTAAAGTCGATATGGAGTTTTCTCCTATGATATTAGATTTATAAACCGAGGTGAAAGATGGAACATTCCAAGAAACAACCTGCTAACGAAAAACTAGAGGCGCAAGCTTTGAGATTAGTTGATCTGGTGGATTACCAGGATGGCTCTGTGGTGAGCCGGGAGATAATCAGCAAAAAGACGGGGACGGTGACTTTATTCGCCTTCGATAAAGGTCAAGGATTGAGCGAACATACCGCCCCATTCGATGCTTTAGTCTATCTTCTGGATGGAGAGGCAGAAATCACCATTTCTGACAAACCTTTTCACTTGAAAGAAGGTGAGATGATCATCATGCCCGCACAACAACCTCATGCTCTGAAAGCAACTGAAAAATTCAAAATGCTTTTGATAATGATTCGCTCGTAATCTGCGCAGAACTAATATCAGTTTTCCAAGTATCCCTGAACAGATAGAAACCTTTCTTTCAACGAAAAGGAGCCATTGAGTGTCAAAGAATACGTTAAACGAGGTTGTTAAGCTGATTGTGAGCATTTTAATTTGTCAGTTTGCCGGTTTTATCGGCTCACTATTCACCCCACCTGCAATTCCCAAGTGGTATACCTTTCTGATAAAACCACCTTTTACCCCGCCGAATTGGGTTTTTGCTCCCGTTTGGACTACTCTGTTTGTTCTAATGGGCGTATCAGTCTACTTGGTCTGGAGTAAGGGGCTATCAGATAAGAAAGTAAAAACTTCTTTGTTTATATTTGGCATTCAATTAGTGCTGAATGCATTATGGTCGCTTTTGTTCTTCGGATGGCGATGTCCCGTCTGCGGTTTTGTGGAGATAATTATCCTATGGATCGCAATAACACTTACCATTCTTGGTTTCTTTAGAGTATCCAAAATGGCAGGCATATTGCTTCTTCCCTACTGGCTCTGGGTAAGCTTCGCTGCGGTTCTTAACTTCTCCATCTGGAGACTCAATCCGTGAGGCTTTGGAGCATACATCCTAAATATCTCGACAGAATCGGGCTGGTAGCATTATGGCGGGAATCCTTATTGGCTCAAAAAGTTTTAAGAGGAGAAACTAAAGGATACAAAAGCCATCCTCAATTGAAAAGATTCAGAAAACATCCTGCTCCTGTGAATGCAATCGTTTCATATCTGATAGAGGTGTGGAAGGAATCAAAGAGTCGTGGACATAGTTTTAACAAAAAGAAAATCAGCAAAAGGAGAGCAAGAAAGAAGATTCCAGTTACCCCGACTGAGCTGAAAGAGGAATTTGACTGGCTATATGCCAAATTATTGAAGTTCGCAGAAGTAATGGCAATGACCAATGTTGGTCGGGGGTTCCCTAACC